>ERZ827108.20-NODE-20-length-246786-cov-8.257175_pt1 | contig 246786 bp, 200 predicted proteins | sample MGYA00519921_ERZ827108 | MGnify/ENA primary metagenome ERZ827108 (study PRJEB31778, sample SAMEA3449258) | human gut metagenome | biome: human gut; feature: human-associated habitat; material: faeces | place: United Kingdom | collected 2010/2012 ... | reverse complement strand
TCTTCCTGTTCATGGGCGAGGACGAGAACCGCAAGCTCGACGAGCGCGTCCGCGCGTTCCTGACCCGCGGCGTGACCGGCGACACCGACATCAACGTCATCGACACTGCCGAGTTCGCGATCCCCGGCCTTGACGACGAGTTCCGCGTCATCGTCTCCCCGTGGATCCTCTCCTCGCTGATCACCGATCGCCTTGCCGCTTACTACGAGACGGTCACCAAGCACAACCTCAACTACCGTCGCTACTATCACCAGTTCGACTACTAAGAGCAAATAACGTTTGTGTAATCGGGCCTCGCTCCTATATGGAACGGGGCCTCGCTTGGGTTGGAGAGTAATTATGAGCTATCCCCAGCTTGCCGTCATGAATATCAGCCATCGTTATTTTGACCTTGAGGAGTTCTTTTCTTCGGCGTCGGCTTCGGGCTACACGTGTTGCGAGCTTTGGACCGGGGCGATGCATCTGTATGTCGATTGCCATGGATACGATTCGCTCGAACGGGTACGGGAGCTGTCGCAGCGGTATGGGGTTCGGATTGTGGGGCTTTGTCCCGAACAGAACAACCCCAAGCCGTGGAATATCGCGGCGCGCGGGAATGAAGCGCGTACCCGCACGCTCGCGTACTTTAAGAACGTTGTGGATATCGCGGCGGAACTTGGAGCCGAGCAGGTCATGGTCTCGAGCGGCTGGGCATTTTTGAACGAGCCGATCGAGGACGCGTGGGGTCGCAGCGCCTCGATGCTGCGTGCGATTGCCGAGCATGCGGGAGAGCGCGGCGTGCGACTGGTGCTCGAGGCCCTACAGCCGGTTGAGTCGATGATCGTGAACTCGGCGGCCGACACGAAGCGCATGATCGAGGCAGTTGATCATCCGGCACTTAAGGCGTGTCTGGATTTGGGCGCTATGGCGGTGGCAGGGGATACCATCGACGATTATTTCGATCTGCTTGGCGATGATGTCGCCCACGTGCATTTTGTCGATGTTGCGGCAGATGGCACGACGCATCTTGCCTGGGGTGACGGCGACCGCGATATGCGCGCCGACCTGGATAGGCTGGTGGCGCGCGGCTATCGCGGAGTTGTTTCGGCCGAGACCTATGACTGGCGCTATTTTGCCGACCCCGCAGCTGCCGATGCGCAGGTAATGGCAGAGTATCGTCGTGCGATTGGCGTCTAGGTGGGGTTGGGTTGCGACAATCCGCTCCTATGTTTCCAAATGAATACGGTGTGAGCCGAGGAGGACGATTCTCCCCGCAAACACTCTAGTATGCTAAAGTACCCAGAAGACCGGCGAAGCTATGCCGGTCTTCTGCTCTATATGAAACACAGCCTGAGGAGGCTCACCAGATGACGGCCACACCGTGGGGATTCCGGGACATATTGCCCGAGGAGGCTCAGGCGCGCGAGGAGATCGCGCTGACGGTGAAGGGCTGCTTTAGGGAGCATCATTACCTGCCGGTCGAGACGCCGCTACTCGAGGACAAGGGTTCGCTCGAGGAGGGCGGCCGCATTGCGGACACGCCGTTTAAGCTCTTTGACGATGATGGCCGCCTGCTGGTGGTTCGTCCCGACAACACATTGCCGATCGTGCGTCTGGTTTCGACCCGCATGCGCGCGGCCGACCTGCCCCTACGCCTTCGCTACGAGGCACCGGTGGTTCGCGAGTGCCAGCGCAATGCCGGTGGCTCGCGCCAGTTTACACAGCTGGGCTTTGAGCTTATCGGTGCGGGCGATACCGCGGGCGATATCGAGATCGTCTCGCTCGTGGCCGAGGCGGTGCGCAAGCTCGCGCTGCCCGATGCGCGCATTATCGCGGGCAGCGTGCGTCCGTTTAAGGAGTTGCTCGCGGCCTGTGAGGATCGCGAACTGGCTGCCGAGGCATTGCGTTGCGTGCACGCCAACGACTTTGTGAGCCTCGATGCCCGCGTGGCGGCAAGCGCCGAGTCCGATGCCGTCAAGGTTGCCATTAGCGAGCTGCCGCGCTTGCACGGCGGCGCCGAGGTACTCGACCGCGTCGATGTGCTTCTGGCGGCGGCGGGCATTGTCGCGCCGCTCACGCGCGAGCTGCGCGCCCTGGTCGAGGGCCTGGCTCCCGAGGACGCCCAGGTGCTGTCGTTCGACTTCTCCATCATGAACTCGTTCGATTACTACACGGGTCTGGTCTTTAAGGCCTATGCCGGTGGCTTGCCCGATCCGGTCGGTTCGGGTGGACGCTACGACTCCATCTTTACCGGCGCATTTGGCGACGGCATCGAGGTACCGGCGGCGGGTTTCGCCTTTTCGCTCGAGCGTCTGGAGGCTGCGCACACCTCGGCCGAGGACGCTGCTTCCGATGGCGATCGCGCCGCGGGCCGTGGCGCCGAGGGTCCGCTGCGCATTGCCGTGCCCAAGGGCTCGCTCAAGGTCGACACGCTCGACGTGCTCGAGGCCGCGGGCTTGGATGTCTCGGAGCTGCGCGATCCCGGCCGTCACCTGATCGTGCGCGGCCGCGACACGCGTGCCGGCGAGGGTACGGTCGGCGATATCGAGTTTGTCATCGTGCGTCCCAGCGATGCGCCCGCCTTTGTGGGCTGTGGCGGTGCCGACTGCGGCATCTGCGGTTGGGACTCGCTTATCGAGGCAGACCTCAACCTGCTGCAGCTGGTCGATCTGGGCTACGGCCTGTGCACTTTCATTGAGGCGGAGCCCGCGTGGCGCGCCGGCCAGGCCGAGCGCAACTATGCCCGTCGCGGGTCGCTTCGCGTGGCCACCAAGTATCCGCGCATCGCGAGCGCCTGGTATGCCGAGCGCGGTGTGAACGCCGATATCGTCTCGCTGCACGGTAACATTGAGCTGGGTCCCATCGTCGGCATGACCGATCGCATCGTGGATATTACCGCCACGGGCGCCACGCTGCGCGATAACGACCTCGTTATTACTGGTCGCATTATGGACTGCACGGCCCGCTTCTTTGTCAATCCGGGTGCCGCACGTCTGGATCCGCGCGTACGCAATCTGGCAGATCGCTTGGCGGCAGCCGTGAAGGACAAGCATTTTGAGCCCGTTGCGGGCTCGGCACAATAGCGCGAGCACGCACGGGCGCCCCAACGTCCGGGCGGCGGGCCGACTGGCGCCGCCGCCCGGTCTCTCGTTTTTCGAACACAACCTCGACCGATAGGGGATACCGAAATGAAGACCATCAAGCTTGCTCCCGGTGAGCGCCTCGTTACCAACCAGCTCAACCGCAAGGGCGTGCTGCCGCAAAACATCGTCGACGCCGCCCGCGATATCGTGGCCAACGTGCGCGCCAACGGCGATGCTGCGGTGCGCGATTACTGCCAGCGTTTTGACGGTGTTGAGCTGGAGAGTTTCCGTCTGCCGCAGGATCAGATCGATGCCGCGCTCGAGGGCCTCGACCCGGCTTTTGTCGCCGCGCTCGAGAAGGCCGCGCGTCAGATTCGCGAGTTCCACCAGCGCGAGGTCGAGCAGAGCTGGTTTACCACGCGCCCGGACGGCACGATGCTCGGCGTTAAGGTGACCCCGCTTGCCGCTGCCGGCATCTACGTGCCGGGTGGCCGCGCGCAGTATCCTTCCACCGTGCTCATGAACGCCATCCCCGCCAAGGTGGCCGGCGTCAAGCGCGTGGTCATGGTGACCCCGCCGCAAAAAGATGGCCTGATCAGCCCCTACACGCTCGCCGCGGCAAAGCTTGGCGGCGTGGACGAGATCTATATGGTGGGCGGCGCCCAGGCCGTGGCCGCGCTGGCGTACGGCACCGAGACCATTCCGCACGTCGACAAAATTACCGGCCCGGGCAACGCCTTTGTTGCCGCTGCCAAGCAGATTGTCTCGGGCGACGTGGGTATCGACATGGTCGCTGGCCCGTCCGAGGTCTGCGTGTTGGCCGATGCCACGGCCAAGCCCATGGTGGTCGCTGCCGACCTGATGGCACAGGCCGAGCACGATCCGCTGGCTGCCTGCTACCTGGTGACTTGCGACGAGCAGTTTGCACGCGAGGTCGAGGCGGGCATCGACATCCTGGTGGCGCAGTCGCCGCGCGCCGAGATCACGCGTGCCTCGCTCGATAACGAGGGCACCATCGTGGTCGCCGCCGACATGGCGGCCGCCGTCGAGGCCGTGAACACCGTGGCACCCGAGCACCTGGAGCTGCACTGCAAGGACGCGATGGGCCTGCTCGGTGGTATCCGCAACGCCGGCGCCATCTTTGTGGGCGCTTGGAGCTCCGAGCCGCTCGGCGATTATGTTGCCGGCCCCAACCACACGCTGCCGACCGGCGGCACGGCCATGTTCTCCAACCCGCTTTCGGTCGAAGAGTTTGTTAAGCGCTCGAGTGTTATTTGCTATACGCCCGAGGGTCTGCTCTCCGACGCTCCCGCTACACAGCGCCTGGCCGAGGCCGAGGGCCTGTGGGCGCACGCGCTTTCCGCCGCTCTGCGCCGCCGCGTGTTGGAGCAGGGCGAGGATGCCGTGAGCGCCGAGTCGCTCGCCGCGGCCGATCTGACCAAGGTTGCCTGGCCGGGCGACGCCGTGGCGACGGTTGCCGAGGGCGTAGACCTGGCGGCTGCAGGCTCGGATGGCGCTGGCGCGACCGGCGGGGAGGCCTAATATGGCCGAGCTGACGCCCCGCATGAAGGAGCTCGTCCAGCCCTACTTGGCCGGTATCGAGCCCTACGATCCCAACTTTACGCCCACGCGCATCAATCTTTCGGCCAACGAGAACACCTATCCCGTACCTGCTGGCGTGCGCGAGGCGGTTGATGCGGCCTTGGCTGCCACGCCGCTCAACCGCTATCCCGACCCCATGTCCAACGACCTACGCGATGAGCTTGCTGCCTGGCATGGCGTGGCGCGTGAGAACATCTGCGTGGGAAACGGCGGCGACGAGCTGCTCTATAACTACCTGCTGGCGTTTGGCGGCGCGGGACGGACCCTGCTCAACTGCCCGCCGTGCTTTAGTGAGTATGCGTTCTTTGCGTCGCTTTGTCAGACTGAGGTGCGCGATGTGTGGCGCGACCCGGCGACCTTTGAGCTCGACCAAGCGGCTGTGTTTGCGGCGGCGCCCGGGTGCAACCTGGCGATCGTGACCTCGCCCAACAATCCCACGGGCGACGTGGCGCCGCTCGACTTTGTCGCGGCGCTGTGCGATGCGTGCCCCGGCATGGTCATGGTCGACGAGGCCTACGTTGAGTTTGCCGACGATTCGTTTGGCGCGGCAACCACGGCGCAGGGGCTTATCGCCGAGCATCCCAACCTGGTGATTCTGCATACGCTGTCCAAGGCGTTTGGCGCTGCCGGCACGCGTCTGGGCTATGTGATCGCGGCACCCGAGGTCATCGATGTGTTTGCGGCGATTCGCCAAATCTACTCGGTTAACGTGCTGAGCCAGGCCGCCGCGCTTGCCTGCGTGCGTGCCCGCGATGCGTACGCGCCCGTAGTGGCACAGGTTGCATCCGAGCGCGAGCGCGAGCTGTGCGCCCTACGCGCAATGGCTGCCGAGGGTCTGACCGTGGAGGCGTGGCCGAGCGCGGCGAACTTTGTGCTCGTGCGCACGCCGCATGCCACGCGCGTGCGCGAGCGTCTGCGCGACGAGTATTCGATTTTGGTGCGCGACTTTAGCTACGCGCCGGGACTCGCGGACTGCCTACGCATTACCGTGGGTACCCCGCAGGAAAACGACGAGGTGCTGGCTGCGTTTGCCGCGCTGGTGAAGGAGGAGATGTAGATGGACCGCTATGCCGAGGTGACCCGCAAGACGGGCGAGACCGACATTGTCGTAAAGCTCGACCTGGACGGAAGCGGCGTGTGCGATATCTCGACCGGCGTGCCGTTTTTCGACCACATGCTCAACGCTTTTGGCCGCCATGGTCTGTTCGATCTGACGGTGCACGCGGTGGGCGACGTGGAGGTCGATGCGCACCACACCGTCGAGGACACGGGTATCGTGCTGGGCGAGGCGTTTTGCCAAGCGCTGGGCGACAAGGCGGGCATTACGCGCTTTGCCGACGCGGCGATTGCCATGGACGAGACGCTTGTGATGGCTGCTGTTGATATTTCGGGCCGCGGACAGGCCTACTGCGAGCTGCCCGTGCCGACCGAGCGCGTGGGCAGCTTCGATACCGAGCTGGCCGTCGAGTTCTTCTACGCCTTTGCGCGCGACGCCAAGCTCACGCTGCACGTGCGCGAGCTGGCGGGCAGCAACTCGCATCACATTATCGAGGCCGCCTTTAAGGCCGTGGGCCGCACGATGCGCCATGCCTGTGAGCTGGATCCCCGCGTGCATGGCGTCCCCAGCACCAAGGGTTCACTGTAACCTGCCAAAAAAGGGACAGGTTTTGAATGGGGAAAAGGAGGGTCGCGTGGGCGAACCGAAGGTCGTGGTGGTCGACTACCACAAGGGCAACTTGTCGAGCGTTGTGCGCGGGCTTGCGCGCGCCGGTGCCGCCGCCTGCACATCGGACGATCCGGATCAGATCCGCAACGCCGACGGCCTGGTCATCCCGGGCGTGGGCGCGTTCTACGACGCGATTGCCTTTATGCGCCAAAGCGGCGAGGCGGCGGCCGTGCTCGACGCCGTTGCCGCCGGAACTCCGCTGCTCGGCATCTGCCTGGGCCTTCAGCTGTTTTTTGAGCGCGGCGACGAGGGCGTGCCGGCGGACGAGGGCGCGGACGCGGACGACGGTGCCTCCGAGCAGGTCGGCGGCCCCTGGGTCGATGGCCTGGGCATCATGCGCGGCTCGTGTACGCGCTTGGAATCGAGTCGCCTGAAGGTGCCACACGTGGGCTGGGACCAGGTGCACATGACGCCCGCCGGCGCGGCCGATCCGCTGCTTACTGGTTTTGCCGAGGGTGCCAACATGTACTTCACCCACAGCTACGCGGTGGCCGACGATGCCGATGCCGCCGATGTGCTGGCGCGCACGCACTATACGCGGAGCTTCCCGTGCATCGTGCGTCACGGCAACGTGTGGGGCTGCCAGTTCCATCCCGAGAAATCCTCCGCGCTGGGTCAGCGCATCCTTAAGAACTTCGTCAACATCGTCGAGGAGGCCGGCCGATGATCCTGTTTCCCGCAATCGATCTGATCGGCGGCAAGGTCGTGCGCCTGGAGCGCGGTGACCGCAGCCGCTGCAAGGTATATTCCGACGACCCCGTGGCAGTCGCCCGCTCATTTGCCGAGCAGGGTGCGAGCTGGGTGCACGTCGTCGACCTGTCTGCTGCCTTTGGCGAGGACGAGGACACGTGCGCTGCCAACTCGGCGGCGATTAAGGGCATCTGCGGCATCGACGGTCTGTCTGTGGACGTGGGCGGCGGCGTTCGCTCGCTTGCACGCATCGACGAGCTGGCCGGCTACGGCGCGCGTCGCATCGCACTGGGCACGGTGCTCGTGACCGAGCCGGGTTTTGCCGAGGTGGCGGCCCAAGGCTTTGGTGAGTTGCTGGTGGCAGACATCGCCGCGCGCGACGGTCAGGTCAAGGTGAACGGCTGGCGTGATGGCGCGGGCGTGTCACTCGACGATGCCGTGGCACAGCTCACCGAGCTGGGCTTCAAGCACCTGGTGTACACCGACATCGCGCGCGACGGCATGCAGACGGGCATCGACGTGGCGACGTATCGCCACGTGGCCGAGGTCGCGGGCTTTCCCGTCGTGGCGTCGGGCGGCATCTCGACGCTCGACGACATCCGCGCACTGGCCGCGGTGGGTGAGGACGCGATTGAAGGTGCCATTACCGGTCGCGCGCTCTACGAGGGCAACTTTACGTTGGCCCAGGCACTGGACGCCGTCCGAGGGGAGGAGTAGCCCATGCTTACCAAACGCGTGATTCCCTGCCTGGATGTTAAGGACGGCCGCGTGGTCAAGGGCGTCAACTTTGTGAGCCTGCGCGATGCTGGCGACCCGGTGGAGCTGGCCCGCGCCTACGACCGCGAGGGTGCGGACGAGGTCGTCTTCCTGGACATTACCGCCACAAGCGACAACCGTGCGACGACTATCGAGATGGCGGCGCATGCTGCTGAGGAGCTGGCCATTCCCTATACCGTGGGCGGCGGCTTTCGCGACTTGGCGGGCATGCGGACCATGGTTGCCGCCGGCGCCGACAAGGTGTCGCTTAACTCTGCCGCCGTGCGCGACCCGTCGTTGATCAGCCAGGCCGCCGCGGCGTTTGGCAGCCAGGCCGTGGTCGTGGCGATCGATGCCAAGCGTGTTGGTTTGCCTGGTGAGCCGGGAGCCGACAAGTGGGAGGTCTTTACCGCGGGCGGCCGCAACGCCACGGGTATCGACGCGGTGGCGTGGGCCGAGGAGGCGGCTCGTCGCGGTGCCGGCGAGATCCTACTGACCAGCATGGATCGCGACGGCACCAAGGCCGGCTTTGACCTGGCGCTCACCCGCGCCGTGGCGCGCGCGGTGCCGATTCCCGTTATTGCGAGCGGCGGCGTGGGTACGCTCGAGCATTTTGCCGAGGGTGTGATCGAGGGCGAGGCCGATGCCGTACTGGCGGCGAGCGTCTTTCACTTTGGAACCTTCAGCATTCGCCAGGTGAAGGAGTATATGGCGTCGCAGGGTATTCCCGTGAGATTGGATTTTTAAATGGAGCAAGTGACAACTGCGTCCGAGCTCAAATACGACGCCCGCGGGTTGATTCCTTGTGTGGTTCAGCAGTATGACACTGGCGAGGTGCTTATGGTTGCCTGGATGAATGAGGAATCGGTGGGGCTGACGCTTAAGACCGGTACCACGTGGTTTTGGAGCCGCAGTCGCCAGGAGCTCTGGAACAAGGGCGCGACGAGCGGCAATATGCAAGTGGTCAAGGAGCTCTGGGCCGACTGCGATAGCGATACGCTGCTGGTCAAGGTCGACTCGCCGGGTCCGGCCTGCCATACCGGCAACCGTACCTGCTTCTTTAAGAAACTCGCGTAGGGCGGGCGCTCGATTAGACGCTCGGCCACCAGAAAGGATTGAACTATGGGTGTGCGCACCGCAAACGTTCAGGATGGAAATATCGGTGAGACGCTGACGGGCCTGGCCGAGGTGATTCACGGTCGTCGTGAAGCATCGCCGCAGGAGAGCTATACCGCTCGTTTGCTGACCGACGTCGAGGATGAGCTGCTCAAGAAGCTTGCCGAGGAGTCGAGCGAGGTGATCATGGCCTGCAAGGATAACGATCACGATCACATCCGCTACGAGGCCGGTGACCTGATCTACCACCTGCTCGTAACCCTTGAGCGCTACGGTATCACCCTCGACGAGCTTGCCGGCGAACTCAACGCTCGCCGTCACTAGTCATTGGGGACGTTCTTAAACGACTAGTTAGGCGAGGGGTGTGGATTCCCATTCGCCGGTGGCGTGGGGGATGTCGAAGGTTCGATAGCCACAGTCGTAGGCGTGCGCCTGGGCCTCGCGGATGTTCCAGCAGATGTCGCAGGCGCGGTGTGCGTCCGAGCCAAAGGTAATGGGCACCTCGGCATGGGCAAAGCAGCGCAAGAGGCCGGTCGCGGGGTAGTAGTCGTCGAGCCCCTTGCGCGGCGCGGCGGTCGAGACCTCAACGCGCCGATTCGTGTCGTGTGCGCATTCTGCCATCTGCCCCCAGAACGGCGCGGGGTCAAAATCGGGCGCAAAGCCTTCCTTCGAAAAGCGCATGACCAGGTCGGGATGAGCCATCACATCAAAGTTAAGCGGGCTCTCGCAGGCGCGGCACCAGTCATCGACATAGCGCTTCCACACGCCGCGCACGCCCAGGTTTTCCCAAACGTGCAGGTCGGTGTCGTCGTCGATCCAACCGCAAAGGGAATCGGGTGTATCGGGGCGAGCGACGTTTTCCGTTCCCGCCGTACCCGCGGCACCGGCCATGATATCGCCGGGGTTGCCAATCCAGTGCACGCTGCCCAGGCGTACCACGGCGCCTTCGGACCAGCGCTCAACCAAAGGCTTGCAGCCTTCGTACCAATCGCATTCAAAGCCATAGATAAGCTCGAGATCCGGCGCGATCTGCGCGGCAAGCTTGCGGGCGTCCTCAAATGCCAGTCGATGCGCCGTCAGGTCGCTCTCGACAACCTGTACCTCGCAATTGGAATCCATGCTGGCGGGCAGGGTAAGGTGATCGGTCGAGACCATGACGCGGCAACCGGCCGCAGCAGCGGCGCGGACGTTGTCCTCAAACGAGGCGTGCCCGTCCGAAAACGAGGTGTGGGTATGGCAATCGATCAGCGGGCAAGCAGACATGGCGGCTCCTTTGCGTCAAGCGAATCCGCTTCATTGTAATGGCGCAGCTCTCAACACGCCGGGCACGCGGGGGGTCGAAATCGATTGGAAAGGCTGCGCGACGCGCGGTGCGGCCTCGCTTGTGCTCTCAAAACATGTACATCAGCCTCCAAAAGCTGCAAAAAATGACATGTTTGGAGGCTGACGTACACGTTTGAGTGAAGCGGGCCGGCGTTGGAGCGCGCCAGCACTTGCGCCCAGCAAAAGTCGCACCTATCCCATGACGCCGCCCCTGCGCCGCCCGCGATGTGCTAGCGTTTGGATGAACAAAACGAGCCCGTGCGGAAAGGAGCCGGACCGTATGCCATGCGATAGCAAATCTCCGCTGTCTCGCGAGACCGATGCACCCGAAACCATCGTCAAGCTGGAGTGCGATATTGACGACGCGTCGCCCGAGGTGCTCGCCTACGCTGCCGACCGCCTGCGCGAGGCGGGTGCGCGCGAGGTGCATTGGCTGCCCCTCTATTGCAAGAAAGGCCGCCCCAGCTGGCAGTTGCAGGTAATCTGTACCCACGAGGATATCGAGCGCCTGCAGACGATTATCTTTTTGGAAACCACGACCAACGGCATTCGTCGCCAGGTCATGGAACGTGTCTGCCTGCCGCGCCGCTTTGAGCAGGTGACGACGCCATGGGGCGAGGTGGCCGTCAAGGTGGCCACCCTGCCCGACGGCAGCGAGCGTGCAGCGCCCGAGTACGAGGACTGCGCCCGTCTCGCTCGCGAGCATAATGTGCCGCTCCAGCGCGTGATGCAGGCGGCTCAGAGCGCGGCACTGCGATTTGAGTGACACGGTCGACGACGCGCCACACCAACCCCCCATCAACCTCACCGAAAGGACCTCCCCATGAAATACCTCATCGCCTCCGACATCCACGGCTCGGCATACTGGACCGAGCGCCTCTGCGCCGCCATTGAGTCCGAGCAGCCCGACCGCATCGTCCTGCTGGGCGACCTGCTTTATCACGGTCCGCGCAACGACCTGCCGCGCGACTATGCTCCCAAGCGCGTGATTCCGCTGCTCAACGCCCTAGCCGACCGCATCATCGCGGTGCGCGGCAACTGCGACGCTGAGGTCGACCAGATGGTCCTCGACTTCCCCGTCATGGCCGACTACGCCACGCTGTTTGACGAGACCGGCCGCGAGCTGTTCCTGACGCACGGCCATGTCTTTGGCGCCGGCATGCACAACAGCGTCGACCACGCGCCCGCGCTGCCCGAGGGCTCCGCGCTCGTCTACGGCCACACGCACATCAAGGTCAACGAGGAAAGCGCCGCGCACCCGGGCCTGTGGCTCTTCAACCCCGGCAGCGTGAGCATCCCCAAGGACGGCTCGCACAGCTACGGCATCTACGAGGGCGGCGCGTTCCGCCACGTGATCCTGGAGGAGGACTAACCATGGCGCAGCATATGGCTCAGCAAAATGCCGAGGGCTCGCGCGATCTGCCCACGCTGATAGACGCGTCGGCCGAGCTGCAGCATCTGGTGCAGACCATCTGGCGTCTGCGTCAGCCCGATGGCTGCCCGTGGGACCGCGAGCAGACGCACCGCAGCATCGGCAAGAACATGATCGAGGAGGCCTACGAGGCGCTCGACTGCATCGAGGCGGACGACGCGGTTCACCTGCGCGAGGAACTGGGTGACGTGCTCATGCAGGTCGTGCTGCATGCGCAGATTGCTGCCGACGCCGGCGAGTTTACGCTGGCCGACGTGGCGCGCGATATCGACGCCAAGCTCATTCGCCGCCACCCGCACGTGTTTGGCGATGCGGATGCCGAGAGCTCCGACGAGGTGCTCAAGATTTGGGACGAGGTCAAGCTTGCCGAGAAAGCCGCCAAGGACAAGGCCGTGGCGGCGGGCGAGGCCGCGCCCGAGGGTCTGCTCGATGGCGTGCCCACGCATCTGCCGGCGTTGATGCAGGCGCAGAAGGTGTCACGCAAGGCGGCCGCCGTAGGCTTTGAGTGGGAGACGGTCCAGGACGTGTGGGACGAGGTTGCCGAGGAGCGTGCCGAGTTTGAGGCCGAGGCCCCTGGCTCGCCCGAGCGCGAAATGGAGTTTGGCGATCTGCTCTTTGCCCTGGTCAACGTCGCGCGCAAGGAGGGTATCGACGCCGAGAGCGCCCTGCGCGCGAGCACGGCCAAGTTTCGCCGTCGCTGGGCTGCGATGGAACAGATGGCGGCCGATGCCCACGTTGATCTTGCCGAGCTTTCGACCCATGGGCTCAACGACCTGTGGGACGCAGCAAAGGCAGGGGAGTAAGACTGCGGGAACGACGGGCTGACACGCCTCATCGTTCCCGCTAAATTTTTCGAAAAACAAGTGTATCCCTCGGCTAACTTAGGGCATAATGCAAAAAGTGCGACAAGGCTAACTTACGGAGACGCACCGACGGTGCACAGTCGGCCAGTCGCTTGCATCAACTACGTTTCCAAGTGAGAGGGAGACAACATGAGTGACATTTTGGACGTCTACGGTCGTGAGGTGCTTGACAGCCGCGGCAACCCCACCGTCGAGGTCGAGGTCGTGCTCGAGGACGGTAGCTTCGGTCGCGCGATGGTGCCTTCGGGCGCTTCGACCGGCGCCTTTGAGGCATGTGAGCTGCGCGATGGCGACAAGGGTCGCTACCTGGGCAAGGGCGTTTCGCAGGCCGTCGAGCATGTCAACAACGAGTGCGCCGATGCCGTCGTGGGTCTCGATGCCTTCGACCAGCGCGCCGTCGATGCCGCGCTGATTGCCGCCGACGGTACGCCCAACAAGACCAAGCTCGGCGCCAACGCCATTCTGGGTGTGTCGCTGGCCGTTGCCCGCGCTGCGGCAGAGTCGGCGGGCCTGTCGCTGTACCAGTACCTGGGCGGCGTCAACGCCCACCTGCTGCCCACGCCCATGATGAATATCCTCAACGGTGGCGTGCATGCCGACAACAACGTTGACTTCCAGGAGTTTATGATTATGCCCGTGGGTGCTCCGAGCTTTGCCGAGGGCCTGCGCTGGTGCGCCGAGGTCTACCACACCCTCAAGGGCGTGCTGCACGAGGCCGGCCTTGGCGGCGGCGTGGGCGACGAGGGTGGCTTTGCGCCCAATCTCAAGACCAATGCCGAGCCGTTCGAGTACATCACCAAGGCCGTCGAGAAGGCTGGCTTTAAGCCCGGCGTCGACTTCATGTACGCCATGGATCCGGCGTCCACCGAGTTCTACAACGCTGAGACCGGTATGTATGAGCTCAAGGGCGAGGGCGTGGAGTACACGAGTGCCCAGATGGTTGATTACTGGGAGAAGCTCGTTGACACCTATCCCATCATCTCCATCGAGGACGGCATGGCCGAGGAAGACTGGGACGGCTGGGTCGAGCTTACCCGCCGCATTGGCAACAAGGTGCAGCTGGTGGGCGACGACCTGTTCGTCACCAACACCGAGCGCCTCAAGAAGGGCATCGAGCTGGGTGCCGCCAACGCGATCCTGGTCAAGGTCAACCAGATCGGCACGCTCACCGAGTCGCTCGAGGCCATCGAGACCGCCAAGGAGGCCGGTTACGCCTGCATCGTGAGCCACCGCTCCGGCGAGACCGAGGACTCCACGATCGCCGACCTGGTCGTGGGCGTCAACGCCGGCCAGATCAAGTCGGGCGCCCCGTGCCGCAGCGACCGTATCGCCAAGTACAACCAGCTCATCCGCATCGAGGACGAGCTTAAGGGCAGCGCGCGCTACGCCGGCAAGGCCGCGTTCTACAACATTCGCTAAACGGGCGAATTTGGCGAGGGGGAGGCTGACTCGGTTCCGCCTCGCCTTGGCTGGATGCCGCAAAGCGCTATGGGCGCTGGGCCATACGGCTCAGCGCCTTTTTTATGTCGAGCAAAGGCTGGCGAAGGCGGTGCGCGCGCTCGTGCTATAACTAGAATACTTAGCGCAAACAAACCTCAACCGCACAAGGCGCACATGGATCAGATTTACGACAACAGGTACTATTCCGCCGGTTCGCGTGAGCCGTCGCCTCGCCGTGCGCGCACGGTGCAGCTCGGTGGGTCCGCCTACGCCGGCGCCGACCGCTCCACGCAGCGCCCGACAAGTACCTCGCGCCCCAATGCTCATGTGAATACTTTGGCAGATGGACCAGTGCGCCCGGCACGTTCGTCGCATGCGTCGCGTCCCTCGGCCCAGACGCACGACAGGTCGAGCAGGCCCTCGAGCCGTCTTTCGGGCTCGGACTTTATGCACTACGCCAACGACAACGCGGTGGTCAAGGCGATCTACGACTTTACCCACGGTCCTCAGCGAGGGCTATTTATCGGCATCGTCGTTGCCCTGGTGCTCGTGAGCCTGTATTTCCCCGTGCGCGACCTGTACGTGGCAAAGCGTTCGAGCGATATCTTGGCCAAGCAGGTCGAGATTCGCCAGCAATACAATGATGAGCTGCAAAAAAGCGTCGACAAGCTGCTCTCGGAGGAGGGTATCAAGGACGCGGCATCCGAGGACCTGGGCCTGGTGATGCCCGGCGAGAAGAGGATTGAAGTGCAGGGCCTGGACGGCGATTCGGATGCCTCGTCGAGCCAGAAGTCGTCGAACGCCAAGAAGGCCAGCGAAGTTGCCAAGGAAATCGAAGAAGTCGGCAAGGACGCGCCGTGGTACATCCAAGCGCTCGACATGCTGTTTGGGTTTAACGGCGTCGAGGGCCAGACGGTCGTGTCCAACGGCAAATAGCGCCCGGAGGGGAGCCCGCAATGACAAATTGCAAACGCTATAAGGTGGCCGCGATCGACCTGGGAACGGTGTCGTCGCGACTGGTGTTGGCCCAGGTCGAGGCCGGGGCGATTGTGGAATCGTCCAAGCATACCGAGATTACCGACCTGGGCGAGGGCGTGGACGCGACGGGTCGCTTTTGCGAGGCGGCTGTCGAGCGTGTACTCGCTGCGTGCCGCATGTTTGTGGACGAGGCACGTGCCTTTGGCGCCGCGTGCATCTGCACCACGTGCACGAGCGCCGCGCGCGATGCGTCCAACGCCGCCCTGCTGCTGGACGGCCTGCACGAGCTGGGGCTTGAGCCGCAGGTGATTCCGGGCGAGGTCGAGGCGCGCCTGACGTTTTTTGGCGTGGCGCACGACTTTGCCGGCGAGCGCATCATTGTTGCCGATTCGGGCGGCGGCTCCACGGAGCTCGCTACGGGCGTATACGCGTCGGAGCGCGGGGTCTTCGCGCTGGAGGGAACGCGTTCGCTGGACATTGGTTGCCGTCGTGTGACGGAGCGTTTCTTCTCGGCGTTGCCGCCTTCGGACGGCGAGCTTGCTGCCGCTGCCGACTGGGCGCGCGAGCAGTTCGAGGCTTACTTTGAGAGCCTGCCGAGCGATTTTGAGCGCGCCGAACGCTTGGTCGCGGTGGGCGGTACCGTCACCACACTCGTGGCGCTGGTCCACGAGCTGGAGCCGTACGACTCGAGCTTTGTGCACCTGCGCGAGCTTTCGATGGAGCAGATCTCGGACGCTATCGATCATATGTCTACGCTGGATGTGGAGGGTATCGCTGCGCTGCCGGGCGTGCAGTCCAAGCGCGCGGGCGTGATTCTGGCCGGCGCCGTGGTGGTTCGCGAGCTCATGCGCGCCGGTGGCTACGAGTCGCTCACCGTAAGTGAGAACAGCCTCCTCGCCGGCATGGCCGCCACCATCAACGAAACCCTCGACGGCGCGACTCCCACCATCGCCTGGACCCCGAGCCTGAGTGCTCTTTAACAGTCTTCCTCTGAGTTGCGGTGAAATAGTTCCTAAATAAGCTGGTAAACGGTATAAACAGGATCTATTCCACCGCAACTTAGAGCCCCGCCGGCGTCCAAAAGAAACGGGCCCGCATCCCCGGGGGACACGAGCTCGTAAACAATACATGGTAGGGGCGGTGGGACGTCTGCGTATTTGCTGCGCAAATCCGCACCGGCTTCGGACGCCTGCCGGCGCCCTCGCCGGCTCGCTGCGGACGCTGCGCGTCCGCTTGACGCTCGCCCCCTCGCGGGTTCGAGTCCCACCGGCATCTAAAAGAAACGAGCCCGCATCCCTTGGGGACACAGGCTCGAAAGCTCCATATGGTAGGGGCGGTGGGACTCGAACCCACAATCCTTGCGGCGAGAGATTTTAAGTCTCCTGCGTATGCCAATTCCGCCACGCCCCCGTGAGACTAGAAGTCTAGCACAAGCCGTCCGTTACGCGTTGACGGCCATCGAGTGTTGGCCCGACTTCTCCAGGAACTCCTGGAACTTTGCCTCGTCGCCCTTGTTTTGGTATTGCAGGGCCAGCAGGTACTCCAAGCGGCAGCGCTTGACCGGGTCGTCGCCGACGTCCTCGAGCATGCGCTCCAGCTCGGGAATGTCGTTGTGGCGCTTGAGGATCATCGTGTCGTACATCAGTTGGCATTCGTGCGCGACTGCCTCGGCCTGACCGCCCTCAAAGCCCTTGATCTCGTTCAACAGCTCTTTGGACTTTTTGCGATCCTCCTGGCCAACATAGTAGTTAAAGGCTTTGATCACCAGGTCGACGCGCTGCATCTTGGGGAGGTTGAGCCCCAGCAGCAGGTCGAACATCTCGCTGGCGCGCTCGTGGTCCTCGCGCAGCAGATAGGAGTTCAGACGCAGGTAGTCGCGGTTGTAGCGTGGGTACAGCATGCTGGTGAGTTTGCCGTCGAGCAAACGATCGAACTCGTCCCACTGCTTGGCGGCCATCAACTGCTGCAGACGCTTGAACGTGGTGCGTTTTTTGACGCTAAAGAACACCGACACGGCGATGCAGATGATAACGACGGCGGTCCAGAGGGTGCGGGAATCGGGCATTTCAGAGTCCTTAGTCGCTCTTAAAGCGAGCGGTATGACAACACGTACTAGATGTATTATACGCAGCGCGCAAGCAAACTGGCATAAAAGCTCATCGAGGCTGAGTGCCATCGCTCGCTGCGGTACACTTACCTAAAGTAAACCATGAAGGGAGACATTACCTATGAAGAAGATCGTTTTGGCTTGCGGTGCTGGCGCTGCTACTTCCACGCTCGTTGCCCAGAAGGTCGCTACCATGCTCGACGCCAACGGTTACGCCGACAAGTATGAGATCGTGCAGTGTGCCATCTCCGAGGCCAAGGACGTTTGCGACGAGGGCGCCGACCTGCTGATCGCCACCACCGTTGCCCCCGAGGGCCTCACCTGCCCGTACGTGAGCGGCGTGCCCTTCATGACCGGCATGAACCGCGTCGCTGCCGAGAAGGCCGTTCTCGACGTTATGGCTCAGTAGGCGCTGCCTGTATGAATGAGCAGAACGCCAATCCGGTCGAGCTCTTTGGCATGCGCGTTGCCCATGTGGGCATTAACGCCACCGACCCGGCAGATGCCTTGGAGATCGCGGAGCTGTTCTCGACGATGATGGGCCTGCCCGTAATCGAGACCCCCGTTTCGTACTTTAACGATTCGCTGGTCGAGGTCATGAAGCAGAACGGTCGTGGCACCAAGGGCCACATTGGCTTTGCCGTCAACGACATCGATGCGGCCGAGAAGTGGTTTGCCGAGCGCGGGCTCGAGGTCAACGAGGAGTCGCGCGTGCTGCTGCCCGACGGCGGCACCAAGCTCGTGTACTTTAAGCGCGAGTTCGCCGGCTTCGCCGTGCACCTGTGCCGCGAGTAGTGCACAAGCTGCCATAGCTAGCAAAAAGGGATAGGGCCGCGTGGCCCTATCCCTTTATTTATTCCGAGAGGCTTCCTACCGCGGCAGGCGAATCGTAAAGCGGCTGCCGACTCCTTCGACCGAGGTCACACCGATGACGCCGCCGTGGCTGTCGACGATCCACTTGGCAATGGCAAGCCCCAGACCCGAGCCCTGCGCGCCGGCATCGCGTGCGTTGTCGGCGCGGTAGAACCGTTCAAACGCGTGGGCTGCGGATTCCTGGTTCATGCCGATGCCCTCGTCCTCAACGGCTATATCGATCGTGCCCGTGCCCACATCGGGCGCTACGCCAAATGTGACGGTCGTTCCCGCATCCGAGTACTTGGCGGCGTTTTGCACGATCACGCGCAGAGCCTGCTTCACGAGCGCCACGTCGACGGACGCGTCGCAGCGCGGGTCGCTGACAAGCGCAGCGTCAAAGGCCAGCCGATACGTGTGCTCGGTATCGATCATCTGCGATTCCTCGCATACCTCGCCGACCAGTGCGGCAAGGTTGGTATTTGCGCGCCGCAGGACCGTGCGCCCGGCATCGCCGCGCGCCAAAAACAGCAGCTGCTCCACGAGCTCTTGCATGTGCTCGCTTTCGGCCTTGAGGGACGCGATGGATTCTGCCAGCACGTCCGGGTCGTCTTTGCCCCAGCGGTCGAGCATGTTTACGTAGCCCTGAATCACCGCGATGGGCGTGCGCAGCTCGTGGCTCGCATCGTTGACAAAGCGCATCTGCTGCAGCTTTGCCTCTTGCATCTGGCGCAGCAGGCGGTTGAGTGCGACCTCGATACTCGCCAGATCGGCGTCGCCGGTGGTGACGCTCGGCGAGTCGACGCTTGCTCGCTCGATAGCCTGCTCCAGCGTTTCCATTTTGCCGCCGGCGAGTTGCATGCGGCTGAGTTCGTCCACGCGCAGGGCCAGATCGTTGAGCGGCGCCATGGTGCGGCGCACGCGGCGGGCGCCGCCGAGCATGTTGAGCACGCTGATGACCTGCCAACCCACAACGACAAGGTAGAGAGGCCATAGCGCGACGAGGTCCTGCGCGAGGGGGAAGGTCTTGGTGGTGCGCGCAAGCTCGACGGTATAGGTGAGTGTGGTCGGGTTCCAGCCGCGTGCGGGCGTCAGCGACATGCCGTGAACGGTGGCGCTGGGGATCCAGCCTGCGGTAAACGCGCCGTCGGGCAGCGTCTGGTTGTATCCATAGACGAGGATCGCCGCCACAATCACTACTAGCAGCAGGTCGAGCCAAACGTAGCTCATCAGACGGCGCCACATATAGCTCCAGTTGATGGCGCGGGCGATGGAGGTGACGCGCTTGGCCTCGGCGTTACGCACGGCAGACATAGCCCACCCCGCGCACGGTCTGGATGATGCGGGTACCACCGGCGTCCTCGATCTTGGCGCGCAGGTGCGCGATGTGCACGTCGACGTTGTTGGTGTCGCCCACGTATTCGTAGCCCAGCGCCTCGTGCGCGATGCGCTCGCGCGTGAGCACGGTGCCGGCGTGCGCCATAAGCAGGGCGAGGACGTCGAACTCGCGGGCCGTGAGCACGATGGGCGAGCCTGCGACGGTGACTTCGCGGCGGTCGGGATCGAGCGCGACCGAGCCCACGGTGAGCGTGGCGGGGGAGGGCAAGGCGGAAGCTCGAGTCGAGTCGCTGACCGGGGGTATTGCAGCGGCGTCTCCGCCCGCGCCGGCCGCCATGCCCGTCTCGGCGCGGGCGCCGGAAGCCGCCCGCACGGCCTCCGAGCGCTTCAGCGCCACGCGGATCCGTGCGAACAGCTCCTCAATCGCAAACGGCTTGGTCAGGTAATCGTCAGCACCGGCGTCGAGCCCGGCCACCTTGTCCATCACGGCATCGCGCGCGGTGACCATGATCACCGGCACATCCTTGTGTTTGCGTACGCGCCGCAGCACCTCCATGCCGTTGAGCTGCGGCAACAGCACATCGAGCAGAATCAGATCGTAGTCGCGCTCCAGCGCCAGGTCCACGGCGGTGCGGCCGTCGGCGGCGTGCTCCACCTGGTAGCCCTCGTGCTCCAGCTCGAGCGTCACAAAGCGGGCGATTTTCTCCTCGTCCTCTACGATCAGGATCCGTGCCATGCGTGCCCCCGTCTGCGATTACTTGTCGTCGTTGAGATTTTGCTTGATGTCGTCCGCGGCATCGGCAGCGTGATTCATAAGGTTGTTGATGCTGCCGGGTACGTCGCCGTCGCTATCGATGCGGTAACGCATGCCAAAGAACAGGCCAATCAGCATCAGCCATATCGTGGCGCCCCAGGCAAACAGCGCGACGATGGGGATCAGGATGGGAATGTTGAGGATGATCGCGTCGCGGCGCGTGGCGATAAACTTGGTGTCCAGGCTCAGGCGGAAGAGCTTTTTGAGGTACTCCCACACGCTGTCCATCTTCTTGGAGAAGTCGGTCTTTTCGCTCGACTTTTCGTAGGCGGCCTGCGCGGCAACCATCTCGGTCGAGGGCTCGTCGACCGGCGCGGACTCGGTGGCGGCGTGCGCTGACGTGGTCTGTGTCTTGCCCTGCGACTCGAGCCAAATGATGGCATCCAAAACGTTGCCGTCGGCGGCGTCGAGCGCGGCTTTGGCATCGGTGTAGCTCACGTTGCACTTGGTGCGGATGGTTTCAACTTTTTCGAGGTCGTCCATGACCTGTCCTTTCGTTCGATGGGCGCGACGCCGGGCGATTTGCCCGGGCGCGAGCGTTGCGTTCGGCGACCTGCGTGGCGCCGCCCCGCCCTTGGTCGAACTCTATAGTGCAGGTTATAGATTAAGCGATTCTTGAGCCAAGATTAATGTTGGATGAGTTTTTGGGTGGCGGTGGGGAAGGGAGAGATGCCTTTCTGGATAGCTAGCAGCGAGGTCTAATACTTTTCCCGAGAAGTGAACGAGCTAAAACGGACCCCCGAAGCATCGACACTTTAAAGGTGTCGTTTCCTGCGGTTTCAATGCTGAAATCCCACGATTTTGCCGCCGAAAAATGCGGCTGTTTCAGGGGCTCAAAAACAGCCGTTCACTTCTCGGGAAAAGAATTAGACCTCGACAGCGGGGGGATGGGGTGCCGGTGCAAAACGGCGTCAAGGGTTGGTCGAGCAGGCGGTTTCTCCATTGATGTCCGCACGGCATGTGACACTTACCCTGCCGCCCCGCTCTGCCGCGGCGGCATGCGTCTGAACAATGACCCTCTAAGGAGTTCGATACCGATGAGTGACAACGCAAAGCATCTCGCAAAGAAGTGCGTCAAGGACGCGGGGCCGTGCCTCGCACTGTGCTTTGCCGACGCAGCGGTCGCGCTGCTGGCTGTTCTGGGGCCATTCGACGTGCTCCGAAGTACCAGTTCCCTGCACGTTTGCATGGCCCTTGCCGGCGCCATGATGACCGGCGGCGTGCTCGATCTGGTTTTTTGGGTGCTTGACCCGTTTGGATGGAAGAACGAAGGGTAAGCCCTAAGGGATGGAAGGGCTGGAACGGTTAGCTTAGTAATCGTGCAGAATGTGGGCTAGCGACTTGCAGGGAAGTGGTAATCCGATGACGGTCTATGTGACGGGCGATATTCACAGCGGCCTCGACATGCAAAAGCTGCGCGACTGGGATCTTGGGGATAGTCTGACGAGTGACGACTATCTCATCGTCGCCGGCGATTTTGGCTTTCCCTTGGATTTTTCTGCCGAGGAGTGCGCCGATATTGCTTGGCTGGAGTCGCGCCCCTACACCGTGCTGTTTGTCGACGGCAACCACGAGCGTTTCGATCACTGGGCGGAGCGACCCATGGAGTTGTGGCACGGTGGGCTGACGCAGCGCCTGTCGGATACCTCGCCCATACGGCGCCTGACGCGTGGCGAGGTTTTTGAGCTCGACGGCTCAACGATCTTTACCATGGGCGGCGCCACGAGCGTGGACAAGGAATACCGCATTCCGTATTCCAGCTGGTGGCCGCAGGAACTGCCGGACGAGCGCAACTTTGAGGAGGCGCGGGCAAAGCTCGACAGCGTGGGTTGGAAGGTCGACTACGTAATCACCCACACCTGCTCCACGCGCATGCTCTCGCCCACGCTCTATCCGGCACCCGGCTGGAATTGCCCCGGCGTTGATCGTCTTACTGCATTTTTCGATGAGCTGGAAGACCGCTTGGATTATAAGCGCTGGTACTACGGGCATTTTCATCGGGATGCCAACCCGGCCGAGCGCCACACCGTGCTCTATGACTGCATCGTTCGCTTGGGTGACGAACTCCAGCCCTGGGATGTTGCGTAGAGGCGGGGTGGCTGGCTACTCGACCGTTACAGTGATGTTCTCGCGGTGCGCACGGATGACGTTCCATCTAAAGTGCTCGACCAGCTGTTCGGCAGAGCGCGGCGTGGTGTCCGGCGCGATGCCTGTTTGCCCGGCGAGCCATCCCAACAGTGCCTCGGGTGTGCCAAAGCGGGTGCGGAGCTCGCCCAGGTCCAGATCGCGATCGCGCTTGGAAAGGCGGCGGCCGTCCGGCGACATGAGCAGCGGAATGTGCGCGTAGCGCGGTGTGGGCAGTCCCAGCAGATGTTGCAGATAGATCTGGCGCGGCGTGGAACCAAGCAGGTCGCATCCGCGTACGATCTCGGTGACGCCCATGGCAGCGTCGTCGACCACCACGGCCAGCTGATAGGCAAACACGCCGTCGCTGCGACGCACCAAAAAGTCGCCGCACTCGGTGGCGAGTGCCTCGCATTGGGCTCCGTACGTGCGGTCAACGAATTCGACCACATCGTCTGTGAGGTCGTCGACGGCGGGCACGCGCAGGCGCGTGGCCGGAGCACGCAGGATGCTGCGGCGGGCAACCTCCTCGGCAGAAAGGCCTCGGCAGGCGCCGCGGTAGATGGGCGTGCCGTCGCTCGCGTGCGGCGCGCTCGCGGCGTGGAGTTCGGCGCGCGTGCAAAAGCAGGGATAGGTGAGGCCGGCGTCTTGTAGCTGGTGCAAGGCGCTCTCGTACAGGTCGAGGCGATCGTGCTGGTAGTAGGGGCCTTCGTCCCACTCAAGCCCTAGCCAGGCCAGGTCGTCAATCAGTTGAGCGGCAAGTTCCGGGCGCTTGCAGCGATCGTCCAGGTCCTCGATACGCAATACGATGCTGCCGCCCTGGCTGCGGGCCGAAAGCCATGCGCACAGGCAGCTGAACACGTTGCCCAAGTGCATGCGGCCCGAGGGCGACGGGGCAAAGCGGCCCACGACCGGCGCGAGGGCGGGGGCGAGCTTGCTGTTGGGCGCCGTCGATGTGGCCACAGCGGGCGTTGTTATGTTGCGTGCGTTGATATCCATGCGGACGAGTATAGCGCGGGGCGCGGTGGGGGAGACGCTGCCGTGGCCTGCAAGTTGCCGAGGCCGCGCGTTGCGCGTGCCGGACCACCGGCTCGACAGCTCGATCGCCACCCGCCAGCCCAACCCCTCAAACGACAGAAACCCCGGCAGCTCTTCGCAACTGCCGGGGTTTCCGCGGAAAAGGGGGACATGATCCTCAAGCGAACGGCAAAGGGGCAAACCGTTTTCGCTCAACTGCTTTATGCCCCTTGCTCACGGACTCAATCAGTGCGCGTCGCGGCAACACAAAGCCGCTACACCTGTGACGGAGCTATGAAGTGGTATCTATTGCCGGAGCGGGCTATGCCAAGGAGTGTCCTAGTTTGCCGGCAGATAAGGAACGTCCCCAGGTGCCGGCCGCGGGCGTGACTTTCGTCCCGTTTGATACTCCGCTGGCCTAGATGTTCGTCATGTGCGCCCGTAAACGTGGGACAATGGCGTTGCTGGTATCACAGACAAAGGATGTGCCTATGAACGCCCCCGTTGCCAAAACCTGTCGGCAGCGCCGCCTGTTTGCGCGATTTGCTTCCGTCTGCGCACTCGTCGCGCTTGCATTGCTGCTACTGCCCGCCGCCGCACACGCCGACGGTTATTCCATGACCCAAACCTACATCAGCGCCACGGTCGAAGCCGATGGATCGCTGACCGTTGTCGAGGGACGCCAGTTTGATTTCGACGACGACATCAACGGCGTGTTTTGGGAGATCAATACGGGCACCAACCAGCAGGGCGGCACGGCGGGCGTTGACGTGCTGAGTGTCGAGGAAGAGGACACCGCGTTTAACAAAGTCGATAGCGCGAACAAGGGCGATTCTGGCGTCTACACGGTCGAGCAGGCCGGTGACGGCGTAAGGATTAAGGTGTTCAGCCCCCACGAGAGCGGCGACAGCGCGATCTATTACGTGAGCTACACCATGACCGGTGCGGTTATGAACTGGGCCGATACCGCCGAGCTCTACTGGAAGTTCGTGGGCGACGGCTGGTCTGCGGATTCCGACGATGTCGAGATGGAAGTGCGCTTCGCAAATGCCGCTGCCGGGACGGCGGCCGTCAAAGGCGATAACTTCCGCGCATGGGGCCACGGTCCGCTGACGGGCGACGTGTCGCTCGATGAGGACGAGCCCATGGTCACCTATACCATTCCCTGCGTGCATCAGGGCGAATTCGCCGAGGCACGCATCGCCTTCCCCAGCGACTGGGTGCCGCAGCTTGCCGCCTCGGGCGAAGAGCGCATGTCAACGATCCTGAGCGAAGAGAAGGAATGGGCCGACGAAGCTAACGCCCGCCGCGCTCACGCTCGCATGATTGCCAATGCACTTGCCGTGCTAAGTGTTGTTGCGGCGGTGGCCTTTACCGGCACAATCGTTATGCTCAAGCTGCGCAAGCCCAAGCCCAAGCCGCTTTTCCAGGACGAATATTTCCGCGATGTGCCCTCGGCCGACCATCCCGCCGTGCTTTCGGCCCTTATGAGCTGGAACGAGGTGCCCGATCAGGCATATATCGCCACGCTCATGAAGCTCACTGACGACCGTGTGATCAAGCTGGAGCAGACGACCGTGACCAAGGCCAAGAAGGGTCTGTTGGGGCGTGAAAAAGAAGAGCAGACGTATCGCGTGACGGTGAGTGATGCGGGCTGGAAGTCGGCCAAGGGCATTGACCACATGGTGCTCAAGGTCTTCTTTGCCGGTGCTAAGCCTGACGAGAACGGTGACCGTTCGCGCACGTTCGACGAGCTGCAGCACTACGTCAAGCAGCACGCTACACCCGTGGGTGATAAGCTCGAGGACTATCAGAACACCGTTAAGGGCAAGCTGGCCGATAGCGAGTACGTTGCCTCGGACGGCATTGTTGCAATGGTGTTTTGCCTGGTTCTTGGTATTCTGATCGCCTTTGTTCCCGTGGGATCCATCTTCTTTACCGACGGCGCGCAGGCGAACATTATCGCCGCGGTTATCTCGGTGCCGATTGTGCTGGTGGGTATTGGCGTGGGCCTTACGTTCCGCCGCTTTACGCCGGAGGGCGCCGAGGTGGCGGCTCGCTGCAAGGCGCTTAAGCATTGGCTCGAGGACTTCACGCGTCTAAAGGAAGCCGTCCCCGGCGATTTGGTCCTATGGAATAAACTTCTGGTGATGGGCGCGGCGCTTGGCGTTTCGAAGGAAGTCCTGCGTCAGCTTGCCGAGGCTGTTCCTCCCGAGGTGCGCGAGGCCGACGGTTTCTACGACAATTATCCCTGCTACTGGTGGTACTACCATCACTACGGAAACCAGTCCCCGCTCGATTCGTTCGATGACGTGTATCACGAGAGCATCCGTGAGCTGGCTTCGAGTTCCGATAGCTCGAGCGGCGGCGGTGGCGGCGGCTTCTCGGGCGGCGGAGGCGGCGGCGTCGGCGGAGGCGGCGGAACATTCTAGCGAGCGCTTGCTTTGGGGTGGATCTTACTGGGCGGTTGCCAGGGAAGATTCATCCCATTTTTGCGCATCGAAACGGGCCATACTTTCCGCTGCGGACCTTCGCGCAAGGGGCAGTGGGCAAAAAATGCCAAATATGAGTACTGTTGCCTAGCTTGTCACATTTATTTTTACAAAAAATGGACTCCTAACGATATTATTTCTCGTTAGGAGTCCATTTTATTGTACATTCGGGGAGATACGTTAGTTCATCCGGCGCGTCGAGACGCCTAAGAGACCCGAAAAAGCCGAATTGCGCTGCTACTAAAAAGGTAACAGTACTCATATTCGATGTTTTTTGTCCACAGCCATTTGCAGGCCCCCTATAGGGCGATGTCAACGAGGGCTTTGGCGGCCGTTTTGCTCAAGACTGTCCCCAGCGACTAGTCATTTAAGAACGTCCCCAATGACTAGGCGTGGTTGCTGCCAAGGAGTGTCCCGGGATGCCGGTATAAAAGGAACGTCCCTAACTGCCAGGTTTAGGCGGTTAGGTCCAGCTCGTAGAGGAAGCTTTCGCGCGGCATGTCGTGGCGGCGCTCTTCGCGGTTGGCGCGGTGTGTGGCGGTGCGCTTAAAGCCGTGCAGCTCGTAGAACTTCCACGAGCAGTTGGAGTCGGTGTACAGGTGCGCCCTTGTCGCCCCGCGCGAGGACAGGTACGAGACCGCGGCATCGAGCAGAACCGTGCCAACGCCCAGGCCATGGACATCGCGATCCACGGCAAGCAGCGTGACCTCGTTGTCGTGCGGCAGCGGGCTGCTCTCGAGTAGGCGGTTGTTGGTTCGGATGGTTGCGCGCACAAACGAGAGATACTCGGCGCAGGCATCAGGCTCCAGCTCACGCATCTGCGATAGCAGCGCGCGTTCGGTATCCATCCAATGCTCGTTGATAGTGGCGCCGGAGCTCTGTCCCGCACGCGCGAGCGAAATGCCACGCGCCTGACCGTCGATTACGGCAACCTGTGAAAACGTCGACGACGAAAGGCAGTAGGCGAGGTCGCACGCGGCCTCAAGGCGGTTGTACTCATCGTTATCCGAATTGTTATGCCAAAGCTGCTGCAGAATCAGCGCGATGGCGTCGAAGTCTTCGGTATCAAACGGTCGGTAGAGAACCCGCGAGACCATGGTGCCTCTTTCTTTTGCGGATGCATATCGAGCACAGTTCTACCACGCCATTGGCATCGAATTATGGTGCCCCTGTGTTCCATGAACTCACCGTGCCCGGTGTCGTGCCCATCCCCTCCGCTCGCAAACTTTTTCTGCACATGCACCCGTTGCGGGGTGCATCGATGCGCTCGATGCGCTACATTAAATCAGTATTTTCAATGCCGCTGCGCGAGCGCTGCAGATCGACGTATCACCGACTCACAGAGCACGGCGGCGTACCAGACAGGAGGACTGCATGGGATCTGATGTGAAGATCGCACGCGCGTTGATCTCGGTTACCGATAAGACGGGCGTCGTCGATTTCGCACGGACGCTGGTCGATGACTTTGGCGTCGAGATCATCTCTACGGGCGGCACGGCTCGTGCCATCGAGGACGCGGGCGTTCCCGTAACCCCCATCGAGGAGTTCACGGGCTATCCCGAGATGATGGACGGCCGCGTTAAGACCCTGCACCCCAAGGTTCACGGCGCGCTGCTGGCCCGCCGCGATTCCGAGCAGCACATGCAGGAGGCCGCTCAGCACGGCATTAAGCTGATCGACCTGGTCGTCGTCAACCTGTACGAGTTCGAGAAGACCGTCGCCAACCCCGAGGTCACCTTCGCGGACGCCATCGAGCACATCGACATCGGTGGTCCCTCCATGCTGCGCTCTGCCGCCAAGAACGCCACGAGCGTTACCGTCATTTCCGACCCGGCCGACTATGATGCCGTCCTGGCCGAGATGCACGAGACCGGTGGCTGCACCACGCTTTCCACCCGTCGTCGCCTGCAGGTGAAGGTCTACCAGACCACCGCCGCCTACGACACGGCTATCTCCCGTTGGCTTGCCGCCCAGGCAAGCGATGTGGCGGACACCTCTGCCAAGCTCGAGATTTCGCTGGAGAAGGTCGACGACCTGCGCTATGGCGAGAATCCTCAGCAGAAGGCTACGGTCTACCGCTTTGCCGAGGGCTGCGAGAACACCGCGAGCTCGCAGTTCCCGCTCGTTGGCTCCGAGCAGATCCAGGGCAAGCCGCTCAGCTACAACAACTATCTGGATGCCGATGCCGCTTGGAACCTGGTCCGCGAGTTCGACGAGCCGGCCTGCGTGATCCTCAAGCACCAGAACCCCTGCGGTTCCGCCGTTGCCGAGGACATCACGGCTGCCTACGATCGCGCTTTCGCCTGCGATCCCAAGAGCGCCTTTGGCGGCATCATCGCCTGCAACCGCGAGGTTCCCTATGAGCTGGTCGAGCACTTTGCCGATCAGAACAAGCAGTTCGTCGAGGTTATCATCGCCCCGAGCTACACTGCCGAGGCGCTCGAGCGCATGGCCAAGCGTCCCAACCTGCGCGTGCTGGCCACCGGCGGCGTGGACCACGGCGCCCAGGTGGAGCTGCGCTCCATTGACGGCGGCATGCTGGTGCAGGAAGTCGACCACGTGACCGAGGATCCCGCGACCTTTACGTTCCCCACCGACCGCAAGCCCACCGACGCCGAGATGGCCGAGCTCGAGTTTGCCTGGAAGGTCTGCAAGGGCGTTAAGTCCAACGCCATCCTGGTTTCCAAGGGCAAGGCCGGCATTGGCATGGGCCCGGGTCAGCCTAACCGCGTTGACTCCGCACTGCTTGCCTGCGAGCGCGCCGAGGACTTCTGCGAGCGCGAGGGCGTGGAGAAGGGCGGCTTTGCCTGTGCAAGCGACGCGTTCTTCCCGTTCCGCGACAATGTCGACGTGCTCGCCGCGCACGGCGTGACCTGCATCATCCAGCCCGGCGGCTCCAAGCGCGACGACGAAAGCATCCAGGCCTGCAACGAGCATGGCATCGCGATGGTGTTTACGGGCGCCCGCCACTTCCGCCACTAAGTTCCGCCTTGGGACAAAATAATCTCTGCAAAAGACGGTCGCTCCGTTTGGAGGGCCGTCTTTTTGGTATAAGAGGACGGAATGACTAACACGAAAGGTATGACCATGCCCCAGATTGATGATGCCGAGCTGTTTGGCAATGCCGAGGATCAGCGTGCGTACGAGGACTTTTGCGCTAATCAGGAGGCGGTCGAGAAGTTTACGCTCGACAAGCCCGCGCTTATCTGCCGTTGGCGCATGTCCAACAAAAAGGTACCCATGCTCAACCGCCACATTCGCGCGCTGTCCGAGCGCTTGGTGCAGGGCGAGCCGCTTACCCATAACATGCTCAGCTGGGCCAAGCAGCACGTTGAGTGGTCGCTTGCCGAGGGCGATTACACCGCACGCGACGGCGTGCTCATGCTGGTGATCGACGTCAACGGCAACGCCGCCATGACGGTGGGGGAGTACGAGCCGCTAACCGATACGTCGGCCAAGGCGCTACGCGCCCGCTCCGCCGAGGCCCGCTCCGAGGCCGACGAAACCGGCGTGGCGCCCGAGCTGCTCGCCGCCGTCGATAACGGCGAGCTTGCCTTTGTGGCGCCAGCGGACGAGTGCCTGTGCGGCACGGCGACGCTCATCGAGCAGCTGGCCCAGACCAAGGGCATCCCGGTCACGCGCGTAGACATCCCCGCTCAGCTCAAGGGCGCGCTGTTCCTGGTGAGCGACGAGCACGGCGTGGTCCCCGCGACCGAGGCCGACGCCGCCGAGGCCGACGCCGCGACGGTCGCCTTCTTCGCCGAAGGCTACGAAAAGCTCCGTGCCCGCCGCTAAATGATGTTTCTGGGACGGGGATTTAATAATCATTTTGGTCCCCGTTCCCGTCGCGAGCGTAAGACGGACAAAACGCCCCCGCTCGCGAACAGTTCTGTCACCTTGGCGACGTGCGTGGCGCGCACCTGCAGTTTCGCAGCCATAATGGTGGCAAGACAACCAAGAGGGGAGCGGAATCCATGGCGCTGATCTATATCGTTGAGGACGACGAACCCATTCGTCGCGAGCTTGCCGACATCCTTGCCCGCGCCGGGTTTGAAATCGAGGCCTGCGAATCGTTTGAGCATGTCTCGTGCGATATTCTCGCCGCCGCGCCCGACCTGGTGCTGCTCGACCTCACGCTTCCCGTCAAGGACGGCCAGCATATCTGCCACGAGGTTCGTCGCGAATCAGAGGTTCCCATCATCGTCCTCACGTCGCGCACGACCGAGATTGACGAGGTCATGGCCATGACGCTCGGCGCGGACGACTTTGTTCCCAAGCCCTACAGCGCCCGTGTGCTCGTGGCGCGCATCAATGCCTTGCTGCGTCGCACCGCGACGGCGGGCGAGCGCAGCACACTTGTCCACAAGGGACTGGAGCTCGATCTCGCTCGCTCCATGGTCACCAACATGCAAACCGGCATCAGTACCGAGCTCACCAAAAACGAGCTGCGTATTCTCTCGCTGCTTCTGAGCCGCGCGGGCAAGATCGTCTCGCGCTCGGCCATCATGCAGGACCTGTGGGACTCCGACGCCTTCGTGGACGACAATACGCTCACCGTCAACATCAACCGCCTGCGCACCACGCTCGAAAAAATCGGCATCAAGGGGTATTTGACGACGCACCGCGGCCAGGGCTATTCGGTCTAGGGGCCGGCTATGTCGTTTACCAAGTTCTTTAAAGATGCGCTGCTTTCCGTCGCCGTGTGGACGTGCGGCGTGCTGCTGAGCTGCTTTGTGCTGACGGTCGCCGGCGCACCCGTTTCTATCGTGGTCGTGGCGGTTGGTGTGTCCTTTATCTTTGGTATGCTCGGCATCGTGATCGAGTACGCGCGCCGTCGTCGTTTTCTGCGCCAGCTGGAGCGTGCGGCCGAGGAGCTCGAGAGTCCCGCATGGGTGCAGGAGATGGTGCAATGCCCGACCTATGCCGAGGGCGAGCTCGAGTACGAGGTCTTGCGCCGGGTGGGCAAGGCGGCATGCGATGAGGTGGCGGAAGGCCGGCGCCAGACCGATGACTACCGCGACTATATCGAGAGCTGGGTCCACGAGGCCAAGCTGCCCCTGGCAGCAGCCCATCTGATTTTGGAAAACCTGGACGGCAGCGAAGACGATCTGTCGCGTGTGGATGACCTGAGTCGCGAGCTTGCCCGCGTGGAGCGCTATATTGACCAGGCGCTGTACTATGCGCGCTCGGAAGTCGTGGAGCGCGACTACCTGATTCGTCGCTGGGACCTTAAGACCTTGGTGACGGGTGCGATTAAAGCCAATGCCCGCGAGCTCATCGCGGCGCATGTGGCCCCGGTGTGTGCGAGAACCTCGACTTCGAGGTCTTTACCGACGAGAAGTGGCTCGAGTTTATTTTGGGCCAGCTCATTCAGAACAGCATTAAATATGCGCGCGAGGACGGCGCAAAGATTGTGTTTTCGGGTGCGTTGCTGGACGAGGGCCTGGCGAGCGAGCGCATCGAGCTTACTGTCGCGGACAACGGCTGCGGCGTGTGTGCGGCAGACCTGCCGCGCGTGTTCGAGAAGGGCTTTACCGGCGACAACGGCCGCACCACCAAGCGCGCAACGGGTATTGGCCTCTACCTGGTGGCGCGTCTGTGCTCCAAGATGGGCATCGACGTCACCGCGGCATCCGAGCCCGGCGAAGGCTTCGTCGTAACATTCGCTTTTTCAACGAACAAGTTCCAATATTTCGAGTAACGCACGCGGCAGACGTCCGCCCAAACAAAATCGTGCCGCCCCAAACAAAACGTGCCGCCCCAAACGGGGCGGCACGCCATCTTTTATCAGCCAACTCGCTGAAGTACGGTGACGAAGGCGCAAGGCCGGGAGGGGTTATCTAAGCCGACATCCCGCAGCCGCGAAGCGGCGAGGACGTCGGCGTGATAACCCCACAGGCCTTGCGCCGGCGGGAAGGAACCTACTTCACGACCAAGATGTCGCAGTCCGTGTTGCGCAGCAGGAACGTCGAAATCGAACCCAGGAGCGCATACTTGATCGAGGACAGGCCGCGGGCGCCGCAGAGCACCAGGTCGGGCTTAACCACGTCGAGCATCTCGTCCTTGAGCGTCTCGCGAATGCGGCCGGCGCGAATCATGACCTCGACCTCGGGAATATCGGGATTGGCCTTGGCCTCTTCGAGCTGCTTGGCGATGGAGTTCTTAAATGCCTCCTCTAGGCCGTTGACCAGATCGACCGGATAGGAACCGGCGCTCTCGAGCGCCGTGGAATCGATAACGTGGCCGATGATTAGCTTGGCACCGTTGTTCGCGGCGACCTTGATGGCGCGTGCGAGCACAAAATCCTGCTGCTCAGTACCGTCGAGTGAAACAAATACCTTGGTGTAGCCCTCGTTCATGGTTTCCTCCTTGGTCTATCGCACGGGCGCGGGGCTCGTGCATCGGGCGGGCGCGGGCGCGTCGGCCGCCGGACACTTTATCTTGTTGCAGTTATACCCAAGGATTTGGGTTTGACCGCTCGCAATTCTGTGAACGGGCGAGTTTTTTGGTAAGGGTAGGCGCAGGCGCGCCGCCAACGGTTGATAATGTGACATCGCCCGCACCGTCCGCAGAACAATATCGGCGGGTGTCTAACGAGGGGGTCCCTTTGGATATTATCGAGCTTCTAAAATCTGCCTTCATGGGCCTAGTCGAGGGCATCACCGAATGGCTGCCTGTTTCGTCGACCGGTCACATGATCTTGGTGGACGAGTTCGTCAAGATGAACGTGAGCGAGACGTTCTGGAATATGTTCCTGGTCGTGATTCAGCTCGGTGCCATTCTGGCCGTCTGTGTGCTGTTCTTCCATGAGCTCAATCCGTTCTCGCCCAGCAAGGGCAAGGAGGGCCGTCGCGACACCTGGGTGCTGTGGGGCAAGATTGTGCTCGGCTGCATTCCTGCGGCGGCGATCGGTCTGCCGCTCAACGACTGGATGGAGGAGCATTTCTACAATGCTCCCGTCGTGGCGCTGGCGCTCATTGTGTACGGCGTGTTGTTTATCGTGATCGAGAACTGGCGCGCGAGCAAGCGCGAGGAAATGGCCGTTGCCGGTTCGTTTGGTTCGCGTGCTGTGGTGTCGGGTGGACGTCCCGCCGGTGCACACTTTGCGGCGCCCGCGGCAGATGTTGCCGAGGACGATGACGAGGACGAGGATCTGGACTTTGGTTCCATCACCACGCTCGAGGACCTAAGTTGGAAGACCGCACTGGGCATCGGATGCTTTCAGGTGCTCTCGCTGATTCCGGGCACGTCGCGCTCCGGTTCCACCATCATCGGCGGCCTGCTTTTGGGCTGCACGCGTTCGGTGGCGTCCAAGTTTACGTTCTTCCTGGCCATCCCTGTCATGTTTGGCGCGAGTGCGCTCAAGCTGGTCAAGTATTTCATCAAGGGCGGTACGTTCGGCGCCAACGAGGTCGCTATCCTGGGCGTGGGCTGCGTTGTGGCCTTTGTGGTGTCGCTCATCGCCATCAAGTGGCTCATGGGCTTCGTCCGCCGTCACGACTTTAAGTGCTTCGGCGTCTATCGCATCATTCTGGGCATCGTGGTGCTCGCATACTTCTTCGTTCTGGAGCCTATGCTCGGCCTGTAACTTGGTTGACGCTGCGCGGCGGCCAGAGCGACAACTTGTCATTCAAAGGGGGCGGCATGACCAAAAGGTCTATGCCGCCTTTTTGGTGCAATGGGGACAGGTTACTTTGCGCCAAATCCGCTGGGGCGGGCCTGACGGCGGCGCACGGAGTCGTGGTGTGATTTGCGTCGGTGTCCGCGCGGCTCGGTATACTGGTACGGCTCAAACTATGGCGCTGCCCGCAGGCGCGCCGTCCGTCAGATGAGGAGTCGCCCATGACCCAGCCCTTGCCCTGGGAAAAGAACGCCGCTGTACCCGTGCCGCCCGCGCCGGAACCCGTGCCGCTCGATGCATATGCCGCCCCCGCTGCGCCGGAACCCGAGCTCGTCCCGCTCGACATCTACGACGCTCCCGCGCCGGCACCCAAACCCGCCAAGCCGCTCGTCGACATCGACAGCCTTAATCCCGCCCAGCGCGAGGCGGTCCTGACCACCGAGGGTCCGTTGCTGGTCCTTGCCGGCGCCGGCTCGGGTAAGACCCGCGTCTTGACCTTCCGCATCGCACATATGCTCGGCGACCTGGGCGTTAAGCCCTGGCAGATCCTTGCCATCACGTTTACCAACAAGGCCGCGGCCGAGATGCGCGAGCGTCTGGCGGCACTCATCCCCAGCGGTACCCGCGGCATGTGGGTGTGCACCTTCCATGCTATGTGCGTGCGCATGCTGCGCGAGGACGCTGACCTGCTGGGCTACACCGGTCAGTTCACCATCTACGATGATGACGATTCCAAGCGCATGGTGCGCGATATTATGCAGGCGCTCGGTATCGAGCAAAAGCAATTCCCCATCAATATGATCCGCAGCAAGATCAGTTCGGCCAAAAACGCCATGATCGGCCCCGAGGACATGCTCAAATCCGCCGACAGCCCCAACGACAAAAAGGCCGCGCAGGTCTACCTGGAGCTGGAACGCCGCCTGCGCGCCGCCAACGCGATGGACTTCGACGACCTGCTCGTGCGCACGCTCGAGCTGCTGCGCACCCGCCCCGAGGTGCTCGATAAGTACCAAGAGCGTTTCCGCTACATTAGCGTCGACGAGTATCAGGACACCAACCACGTCCAGTACGAGATCGCCAACCTGCTGGCCGCCAAGTACCAAAACCTCATGGTCGTAGGCGACGATGACCAGTCCATTTATAGCTGGCGCGGCGCCGACATCACCAACATCCTGGACTTTGAGAAGGACTTTAAAAACTGCAAGACCGTTAAGCTGGAGCAGAACTACCGCTCCACGGGCCATATCCTGAGCGCCGCCAACGCCGTGGTGCGTCACAACTCGCAGCGCAAGGACAAGCGCCTGTTTACGGCCGAGGGCGACGGCGAGAAGATCCAGGCCTTCCAGGCAAGCGACGAGCGCGACGAGGGCCGCTGGATTGCCGGCGAGATCGAAAAGCTGCACTCCAAGGGCACGAGTTACGACGATATCGCCGTGTTCTACCGCACCAACGCCCAGTCGCGTATCCTCGAAGATATGTTCCTGCGCGCGGGCGTGCCCTACAAGATTGTGGGCGGCACGCGATTCTTCGACCGTGCCGAGATCCGCGACGTCATGGCCTACCTCAAGATGATCGTGAACCCGGCAGACGAGATGAGCGTCAAGCGCGTCATCAACACGCCGCGCCGCGGCATCGGCTCCACCTCGATCCAAAAGATTGAGCAGCTGGCGCGCGACAACCGTTGCTCGTTCTTCCAGGCTTGCGAGATCGCGTGCGCCGAAACCGGCATGTTTAGCGCCAAGGTGCGCAATGGCCTGTCGAGCTTTGTGTCGCTGGTGCGCGAGGGTCGCCGCATGGACGGCGAGCTCAAGGACGTCGTCGAGATGATTGTCGATAAGACGGGCCTGCTGCAGGCTTTCCGCGCCGAGGGCACCATGGAGTCCGAGAGTCGCGCCGAGAACATCCAGGAATTCCTGGGCGTCGCTGCCGAATTTGAGGAGACGCACGAGGATATCGAAGGCACGCTCGAGAGCTTGGAAGAGCTGCGCGCTGCTGGTGTTGCCGATGTGCCCGCCGACGTTGAGCTCGAGCCCGTTGTGGTGAGCGCGCCCGCGCCCGAACCGGGGCCGTCCGCCTCGGCATCCTCGTTTGAGGCGCTCGTCGGCGCCCGTGACGCCGCGGGCTCTAATCCGCTCGATAGCTTGGCCGCTCCGGCGCTGTCTCCGCAGGATGCTCTGGCCGCCGCCATCGCGGGCAACGCGTATGCCGCGCCGACGGAGATGCCGGCGGGTGCCGTGCATGCCGACGAGATCGAGCGCACCTACGGCCCGCTCACCTGCAAGGCGCTGCCGGCACTCATGGAGTGGCTGGCTCTGCGCTCCGACTTGGATTCCCTGGCCGGCGAGACGCATGCCATTACCATGATGACCATCCACTCCGCCAAGGGCCTGGAGTTCCCGGCGGTGTTCGTGGCCGGCATGGAGGAGGGTATCTTCCCGCACGTGCACGATTTTGGCGGTAGTGACGATCCGGGTAAGCTCGAGGAGGAGCGTCGCTTGGCCTACGTCGCCATCACGCGTGCTCGCAAGCGCCTGTTCCTGACCTATGCGGCCACGCGTCGCACCTACGGCTCGACCTCTGCCAATCCGCGCTCGCGCTTCCTCAACGAGATTCCGTTTGAGGACATCGAGTTTAGCGGTATCGGTTCTGCCGGTTTTGAGGGCACGGGCTGGGAGAAGCGCGGCGACCGTCACGGCACGTTTGGCTCGGGTATGGGCTCGGACATGTATGGCGGCAAGGTGTTTGGCTCGCATACGCGCTCGACCGGCGGCTCTGGATCGCGCAGCGGATCGAGCTTCGATGACTTCTTTGGCGGCAGCACTTATGGCACCGAGCGCCATCGTGGGGTTTCGCCCGACGCCGGCCGTGTTGCCTCGACCTTTGGCTCGGGCGCGCCGCGAGCCAAAAAGCCGTCATCCAAGGTATCCCCGACGGTGGAGCGCAAGGTCGATCGCGCCAGCGCATCGCAGGACTTTGCCGCGGGCGATACCGTGAGTCATAAGACCTTTGGCACGGGCACCGTGATCTCGGTCGCCGGAGACATGATCGAGGTCCAATTCGAAAAGACCGGCCAGACCAAAAAGCTTATGAAGGGCTTTGCGCCTATAGTGAAACTGACCTAGGCGGCTTTCCCAGGCACGGCACCTCGGCCTTCAATCGTCGGGCATGACCTCAAGGTCTATGCCCTCCTCTTTCAGGCCGATCTGCCGCACCTGGAAAACCCGTACATCCGGCTAGGCGGGCGTATAGGGCAACATCGCCTGCTCGGGCAGTCCTGCGCAAGGTGGAGAGCACATTAAGTGCTCTCCTTTGCGTGCGGAACTCGCGACCGACGTTGCCCTATACGCCCGCCCAGGTCCTCAGGTAGCGCAGCTTGCGATCGGCGCTCTGCTCGGTCGCTTTTTGGTCTGGAGAGCCGGGTGGGCTGAATAATTAGACATGGCAAGGGGCTCCCCCGTTGATGAGCGGGAGTGCCCCTTGTTGCGTTTGGGTTGTTACCTTGTGGTTTTGGTGATTGAACGTTTTATACTGTTCAGTATAATTTTAGATAGTAACTAAAACGTTGGTGAAATGAAAATGGTGATAGGGAGTGTTAATATCCTGTCCCCCGAAACGCATCTTCTCCTTAGAGCTCGCTATCGATCCAAGGCCGGTAGAGGTGCAGATTCCCCGTATGTATCTCGAGCGGTTTTCGCTTCATTTGGCGCAGCTTGGCACGTCTGAGCAAGGTGGCTTTATTGTTGCCGAGCCAAAAGAGCTGCCCAGTGTTATTTCGGCACGAAACATTGTTGATGCCGTGCGCAAGGTCGATGCTCGTCCGGTGGCAATTTGCTGGGATGCCATGGATTTGGGCTTTATGCATGCGCTGGCTTCGGAGGGAATTGCATATATTCGAGATGGGCAGAATACGTTTCTGCCGTTTATGGGTGCCTTCATTTCTGATGAGATACTGAACGCTCCCTCTGCAGCCCCGCTTTCACCCCAATCCCAGCGAGTCGTATTAAATTACATTGCAGGGCGATGGGTTGACTGTTCTGCCGGCGACCTGGCGCGCCTGTGTGGTAAAAGCGCGGCGAGCGTAAGCAACTATCTTTCAGAAATTGCCGCTATAGCTCCTGGATTGATTGTGCGGGATGGCAAAAAGCGTATATTGCACGACACCGGGTTGTCGACCGAGACGTTGCTAGACGGGTTTGAGGACTACCTTCGCTCGCCAGTTATAGAACGCATCCGGCTTAAGGAGGCAGTCGACAGGGTAGATTTGCGGGCCGTTGATGCGCTGCTTTCCGGCGTGTCTGCCCTTAGCTATATGTCCGACCTTGCTCATGATGGCTCTGCCCCAACCATTGCTCTCGAAAAGTATCAGCTAGAGGCCTTAAAAGAGCGTATGGGTGACAGATGGCTGGAGGCCCAGTGGTACGAATCGGCTGCTATCGAGATTGAGGTTTGGTCGTATCCCGTGGACGAGCCGTCCGATGTTAGCTTTGACACCGCGGGCCTGCAATGCGTTGACCCGTTTTCCTTATATGTTGCCTGCGCGAAAGCAGACTACAAAGACGACCGTCTGCTCGATGCGGTCGAACAGCTCAGGAGGACGATATGCCAAAAGTAAGGGGAATAGAGCGGTTTGCCGCTGCCATGAGCAATTGCGAGGGCGGCTATGTCCTTATTGGCGGAGGAGCCTGCAGCGTTCTATTTGACAGCGAAGGTGATTCATTTAGGGCTACCGAAGATTTGGATGTTGTTGTAATTGTTGATGGAAATAGCATCGAATTTGCCACTGCATTTTGGATATTTATCAAAATCGCTGGATACGAGATTGGAAAAGTCGGCGATGGAAAGTGTACTTACTATCGATTCCGTTTACCCGAAGGATCAAGGCAGGCCTTAGATTATCCCGGCCAAATCGAGTTGTTTGCCCGGCATCCAGACTTTACGCTTGAAGATGAAACGAGCGAAGTGGCTCCTCTATCCTTTGACGGAGCGATATCGAGTCTCTCTGCCATTATTCTCGATGATGGCTACTATGAGTTTATTCGTGATAACGCAACGAACGTAGGGGGCGTCACGTTGCTCGATGCACTCCATATCATTCCCCTTAAGATGCGTGCGCACATTGATATCAACAGAAGTTATGAGGAAGGACGTCGTTGCAATAGCATTGATCGACGAAAGCATCGTTCGGATGTTGCTCGGCTTGCTGGTTTGTTGCCGCCTTCGGCTCGTTTGGAGCTAACAGAGCAAATGAGGATTGACGCAGAGGATTTTTTTGCGGACTTTTCTTCTTATGTAGATCGGCAGACCAACCGTAAGGAAAGGACACGACTTCAGGACACGTTATCGTTTCTGGAGAGGGTCTATTTGTAGGCGTCGTGATTCGTTATATATGGCAAGGGGCTCTCCCGTTTGATGGGCGGGGGAGCCCCTTGTTGCTTTTTGATTGTCGTAACTAGCCAGAGGCTCGCCGGGACGGGCGCGGGGTTTGGCCGATCGCGAGTTCCGCACGAGCCGGAGAGCACTTAATGTGCTCTCCGTGCGAGCGGGACTGCCCGAGCAGGCGACCAATCCCCGCGCCCGTCCCGGCGAGCGCTCGGGGATCGATGACTTACAGGTGCGAGATGATCAGTTCCATCTTGCCTTCGAGGTCGATGGAGGTGACGGTGCTGGGGGCCAGGAGGTGGCTTCCCTTGTGGACGGGGTCGCCGCAGACGGTGCCTTCGCCGTCGATGACCGACAGGCACATGAAGGGCCAGCGCTGGTCGAGTGCCTTGCTGCCGTCGACACGCACACGGTCGACAGTGTAGCAGGGGTTGGACTCGAGTTCGGTCACGCCGTCAATCTCGGGCGCGGTTACCGTGCCGTCGGTCGGCGCCTGAACATCAAAATCGATGCAGTCGAGGCTCTGCTCAATATGCAGCGGGCGCAGCTTGCCGTCGGTGCCGGGGCGGTCGTAGTCGTACAGGCGATACGTCACGTCGCTCGACTGCTGCGTCTCCAAAATGAGCGTGCCGGTCTTGATGGCGTGGACGGTACCGGAATCAATCTGGAAAAAGTCGCCCTTGTGGATCGGCAGCACGTTGAGCATGTCGTCCCAGCGGCCGTCTTCGATCATCTGTGCAGCCTCGGCGCGGTCCTTGGCGCGCTGGCCGACGATGATTGTGGCGCCGGGCTCGCAGTCCAGCACATACCAGCACTCGGTTTTGCCCAGGCTGCCGTTCTCGTGCTCGGCGGCGTACTCGTCGTTGGGATGGATCTGGATCGAAAGGTCGTCCTTGGCGTCCAGAATCTTAATGAGCAGCGGGAACTCCTTGCCCTCGCAGTTGCCAAAGAGCTCGCGGTGCTCGGCCCACAGCCATGACAGCGTGTGACCGGCGTACGGGCCCTCAGCGATCTGGCAGTCGCCGTTGGGATGGGCCGAGATGGCCCAGCACTCACCGATGGGACCCTCGGGAATGTCGTAACCAAATACGGTTTCGAGCTGGCGGCCGCCCCAGATCTTCTCGTGGAAGATCGGCGTCAGTTTAATCAAATCGGACATGTTCATACCCCCATGGTGTTGTGCGGTTGCCCACTCTAAACGAGCCATAACGAGCGCCCGCATGACTACAAAACTATGCCAACGTTACGTTGTGCAGCTCAAAGCGGTCACCAACGTTGCGCGAGATCGAATGCTCAAAGGCGGTGCCGCTATCCAAAAAGCCAATCTGGTTGAGCTCGAGCAGGGGAGAGCCGGGTTTGGTGTCCAGGCGCTCAGCCTCTTCCTCGGTTGCCGCTACGGCGCGAATGGTGCGGTGGAAGCTCGAAATCTTCAGCCCGCATTGCTCGCGGATGAAGCTGTAGACCGATCCATACAGGTCTTTCTTTTTAAGGCCCGGAATCAGCTCGAGGGGCATGTAGGTGTACTCGATAACGATGGGCTTCTCGTCGACCTGGCGCACGCGCACGATGTGATAGGCAAAGTCATCCTCGGCAATTCCCAGCTGAGTCGCAACCTCTGCCGGCGGATTGACAATCGAGAAATCGTAGACCACCGAGGTTACCTTCTCCCCGCGGTGCTCATACGAAAAGCCCTGGGCGCGGTCGTTCTTGCCCTGGAAAAACGCCTTGTCGGGAAGCCCCGCCGTGTCTTTAACGTAGGTGCCCGATCCGCGCCGGCTGGTAACAAGACCCTCTTCGGTGATCTGCTCGATAGCTCGTTTGACGGTGATTTTGGAAACGCTATAGAGCTCACAGAACTCAACGCCGGTGGGTAGCTTGTCGCCCGGTTTAAGAGCGCCATCCTCGATGCTTCGACGGATATCTGCAGCTATCGCCTCGTATTTGGGAATCATGGAACCTCCTTTCCGACATATAAGAATACGCAAGTAAGTATAACCCACAACGAGGCACCCATATTACTTTTATATAAGAAGTCCGAGAAAGAAAAAACAAAAAGACGCTTTACTTTAGAAATTAGAGCGCTATAGTTGTACGCAACGAACGGAACCCTGCCGCCGGCAGGGCCGACCGTTTGGGGACGGTTTTGTTTTGGCGGGCTGGATATCTGGATAACCGGTGCGCGCCCGCGCCGGATAACTTGCCAAAGCAAACCCGTCTCCAACCGAAAGCTCTAGACACGAAAGCGAGGACTTTGATGGCTCAGTATCAGCTGCCCCGTGACTTCTTCTTTGGCGCCGCTATGTCCGGCCCGCAGACTGAGGGTCAGTGGAACCAGGGCGGCAAGCTCGAGAACCTGTGGGATACCTGGTCCATCCAGGATCTGGATTCGTTCTATAACCGCGTTGGCTCTTATGCTGGCAATGACTTTATGGCTAAATACCAGGAGGACCTTCGCATTTTGAAGGACTTGGGCCTGGATACCTACCGCACCTCCATCCAGTGGAGTCGCCTGCTCGATGCTAACGGCAACCTCAATGAGGAGGGCGCCGCGTGGTATCACGAGCTGTTCCGTGCCTCTCGCGAGGCCGGCCTGGAGCCGTTCGTCAACCTGTACCACTTTGACATGCCCACCTACCTCTTTGACCGTGGTGGTTGGGAGAGCCGTGAGGTCGTCGAGGCGTACGCTCATTACGCCGACGTTGCCTTCCGCGAGTTTGGCCAGGAGATCAAGTACTGGTTCACCTTTAACGAGCCCATCGTCGAGCCCGAGCAGCGCTATCAGGAGGGCGTGTGGTACCCGCAGCTCCATGACTATAACCGCGCCCGCACCGTGCAGTATCACATCTCGCTGGCGCACGCGCTGGCCGTGGCCAACTATCGTAAGGCCTATGACGAGGGCGCTATTCGCGCCGATGCCAAGATCGGCATGATCAACTGCTTTACCCCGGTCTACACCAAGCAGAACCCCAGCGAGGCAGACCTCGAGGCCGTGCGTATGGCCAGCGGCATCAACAATCGCTGGTGGCTCGACCTTATTACCAAGGGCGAGCTTCCCGCCGACGTGCTCGACAGCCTGGCCGAGGGCGGCGTTAAGCTCCCGTTCCGTGCCGGCGACCAAGAGATTCTCAAGCAGGGTGTTGTCGACTGGCTCGGCTGCAACTACTACCACCCCACGCGTGTTCAGGCGCCGGCGAGCAAGGTCGACCAGTACGGCCTGCCGCACTTTGCCGACGAGTACGTATGGCCCGACGCCGTTATGAACGAGAGCCGCGGCTGGGAAATCTACCCGCAGGGCCTCTACGACTTTGGCATGGACTGCGCTAAGAACTACCCCGATCTTGAGTGGTTTGTATCCGAGAACGGTATCGGCATCATGGACGAATACAAGAACCGTGACGCCGAAGGAACCATCCAGGATGACTACCGCGTCGACTTTGTGCGCCAGCACCTGGAGTGGGTCGCCAAGGCAATCGCCGAGGGCGCCAAATGCCGCGGATACCATTACTGGGCCGTCATCGATAACTGGTCTTGGGCCAATGCCTTTAAGAACCGTTACGGCTTTGTCGAGGTCGACCTCATGGACGGCTACAAGCGCCGCCTTAAGAAGTCGGCGGCCTGGCTCAAACAGGTCGCCACGACCCACGTGGTTGATTAGCGACCGGGCGAACGCCCAGACCGCGCGCCGCCGCGCGCAAAACATGGCACATCTGGTGGCAGAGGGCGACAGACCACCGTGCGCATAGGAAAAGGCCGGATTTGAAAGTTAGGAGCAATCATGGCCAGTGACAACGGAAAGAGCTTCCTCGACAAGTTTGCCGAGGTCTCTGCGAAGGTGGGAAACCAGGTTCACCTGCGTTCCCTGCGCGATGCCTTCGCGACCATCACGCCGCTCTATATCCTTGCGGGTATCGCGGTTCTTATTAACAACGTCGTGTTCCCCCTGTTCCCGCTCGATGCAGCGGGCCTTGCCAACCTTCAGACCTGGGGTTCGGCAATTACGCTGGGCACCCTCAACGTCTCTGCCATTATCTTGGCCGGATTGATTGGCTACAGCCTCGCTAAGAACGAGCGCTTCGATAACCCGCTTGCCTGCGTGGTCGTCGCCATCTCTGCTTTCGTCATCATGATGCCGCAGCAGATCACCGCCACGCTTGCCGCCACGAGCCCGCTGCTCACCGACAAGATCACCTCTGCCGAGGTCACGGGCGCCCTTTCGACTGCCAACACCGGCACCAACGGCCTGTTCGCGGCTATCATCATCGCCCTGCTCTCCGTCACGCTCTTCATTAAGATTTCCGGCGTCGAGAAGCTTAAGGTCAAGCTGGGCGAGGGTGTGCCTCCCGCGGTCTCCAACTCCTTTAACGTCATGATCCCGATGCTGCTCAACCTCTCGATCTTCGCCATTGCCGCGGCTCTGCTCGCCGTGTTTGCCGGCACCGATCTGTGCACCATCATCTCCACGTGCATTTCCAACCCGCTCAAGAGCATCATGAACGCCGGTCCGTGGGCTGTTATCCTCATCTACACTCTTGCGAACCTGCTGTTCTGCGTCGGCATTCACCAGTCCACCATCTCTGGCGCTACCGTCGAGCCGATCCTGACCATGCTCATCGTCGACAACATGGCTACCTTTGCCGCCGGCGGCACCATCCAGCCCGATCACTACATGAACATGCAGATCGTCAACAGCTTCGCCCTTATCGGCGGCTCGGGCTGCACCCTCATGCTCCTGCTCGATACCTTCCTGTTCTCTAAGAACAAGGCTTCCAAGACCGTTGCCAAGATGGCTATCGTTCCTGGCTTGTTTAACATCAACGAGCCGGTCATCTACGGTTACCCCGTCGTGTACAACCTGCCGCTCATGATTCCGTTCGTGCTTCTTCCCGACCTGTTCATCGGCATCACCTATGGCCTGACCTGCGCGGGCATCATCAGTCCCTGCATCGCCCAGGTGCCTTGGACCATGCCTCCCGTCATTAACGCCCTGCTTGCCACGGGCTTTGACTGGCGCGCCGGCGTGTGGCAGGCCCTCGAGCTTGTCATCGGCATGGCTGTCTACCTGCCTTTTATGAGGATCTCCGAGAAGGCCATCGCCAAGCAGGAGGCCCTTGCCGAGCAGAACGCCTAAACGGTTCGTTTTCCCTTCCACCGTTGCGGGCACCGGTACGCGGTGCCGATGCCCGCGGCTCTCCTCTTGTGTGAAGACGCAGGGGGTGGGTACAGTAGCCGCAAGGAATAAAACCAGTTGTCGTCTGCGCGCCGCGCAGTTATAAGGAGGAAACCATGAAGAAGATCATGCTCTGCTGCAATGCCGGTATGTCCACGAGCCTGCTGGTCCAGAAGATGCAGTCCGAGGTCGCAAGCCGTGGTCTGGACATCGAGGTCGAGGCCCGTCCTATGAACGAGGCTCACGATCACCTGGACGAGTGCGATATCTTGCTGCTCGGCCCGCAGATTGGCTACACCAAGGGCGATTTTGAGAAGGAGGCCGCTGGCCGCTTCCCGGTTGAGGTCATCAACATGGTCGACTACGGCCGCATGAACGCTGCTGGCATCATCGACCACTGCGTCAGCGTGATGGGCTAGGTGCAGCGCATGGAGGATATGAACGAACTGCAGATGACCTGCTTTGAGATCATCAGCTACGTCGGTACCGCCAAGAGCATGTACATCAATGCCGTGCAAAAGGCCAAGGAGGGCGATTTTGACGCCGCCGAGGAGCTTATCAAGCAGGGCGACGAGGCCTATAACGGTGGCCACGATGTTCACATGGGGCTTCTGAAGAAGGAGGCCAACGGCGAACGTAACGGCGAGGCCCCGTTGATTTTGCTGCATGCCGAGGACCAGATGGCCGGCACCGAGACCATGCGCGTCATGGCGACGGAGCTCATCGAGGTTCACAAGCAGCTGCAGGCACTTCAGGCCTAGTCGGCGTTATCGCCGCGACGGACCGTGCGGTCCAACAGACAACATAGTCCCTTTGACGGGCGCCGGGAGCCTCCGCCTCCCGGCGCCTTTATTTTTGGGGATGGTCTTGCGCGGCCTGTTGGGCAGCCAATTGCGTTACCCCAGATAAAACCTGCCAAAACAAACCTGTCCCTTTTTGGTAGGTTTTTGCTTTGGGAGCGGTACCATACAGGCAATGTTTAAACGAGAAAGGTGGGCTCCCATGGAACCCAAGCAGTACTACATCGGCATCGACGTCGGCGGCACTTCGGTTAAGGAGGGCCTGTTCGACGAGGACGGAAATCTGCTGGCCAAGGCCAGCGTGCCCACGCCTCCCATCGTTGACGCTGCGGGCTTTGCCGCGGTGACCGAGGCTATCGACCAGGTGGTCGCCAAGGCGCAGATTCCGCGTGCCTTTGTGGCGGGCATTGGCCTGGCCGTTCCGTGCCCCATCCCGGCATCGGGCGATGCCAAGGTCAAGGCCAACATTGCCATTAACCTGCCCGAGCTGAGGATCGCCATTCAAAAGCACTGCCCCGACGCGGTCGTTAAGTACGAGAACGATGCCAACGCCGCTGCCATGGGCGAGGCCTGGCTCGGTTCTGCCAAGGGCGTGCAGAACGTCGTGATGGTCACCATCGGTACCGGCGTGGGCGGCGGCGTAATCGTCAACGGCGACGTGGTATCGGGCGTTGTGGGTGCTGGCGGTGAGATTGGCCACATGTGCCTGAACCCGGCTGAGGAGCGCACCTGCGGCTGTGGCGGCCATGGCCACCTGGAGCAGTATTCCAGCGCCACCGGCGTGGTGAGCAACTACCTTGCCGAGTGCAAGAAGGCAGGCGTCGAGCCCATCGAGCTCACCGGGCCTTCTGATTCCAAGGACGTGTTCCAGGCCTGCCGCGAGGGTGACAAGCTCGCGCTGGCAGCTGCCGATACCATGGCCGACTATCTCGGCCGCGCCCTGGCGCTTATTGCCAACGTGGTCGATCCCGAGATGTTCCTGATCGGCGGCGGTGCTTCCGCTTCGGCCGATGTCTACCTCGACAAGGTTCGCGAGCACTTTAAGCAGTACGCGCTTTCCGCCTCGCGCGAGACGCCCATTAAGGTCGCTTCGCTCGGCAACGACGCCGGCATCATCGGTGCCGCCTACGTAGCCCTGCGCGCCGCCGGCAAATAGCTGGTGCAAGGGGGCCAGGTTACTTTGCACCAACATGGTGCAAAAGGGACAGCCTTGGCCTCCATGCCTGCCCCAAAATATGCCGTGCTCCTTCCGTCTGCGAAGGCTCGGCATCGGCGTGCTACCATAGCTACGTCCAAGTACACATATCAAGTGGAGGATATCCATGGCAAACGTTCTTGTCTTTGGTCACCAGAACCCCGATAACGACGCCATCATGAGCGCCGTCGTCCTGTCCCAGCTGCTCAACCAGGTTGAGTATACCGGCAACACCTACGAGGCCTGCGCCCTTGGTCAGCTTCCGGCCGAGTCCGCCAAGCTGCTTGCCGACGCCGGCATTGCCGAGCCCCGCGTGATCGAGTCCGTCGAGGCCGGCCAGCTCGTCGTCCTCACCGACCACAACGAGTCCGCCCAGTCTGTCGCCGGCCTTAAGGACGCCACGGTCTTTGGCGTCGTCGATCATCATCGCATCGGCGATTTCGAGACCGCCGGCCCGCTGCACTACATCTGCCTGCCCTGGGGTTCCAGCTGCACCATCGTCACCAAGCTCGCCGGCGTGCTCGGCGTTGAGCTTTCCGACGTCCAGGCCAAGCTGCTGCTCTCGGCCATGATGACCGACACGCTCATGCTCAAGAGTCCCACCACCACCGATGTCGACCGCGCTGTCGCCGCCAAGCTCGGCGAGCAGGTGGGTGTCGACCCGGTCAAGTTTGGCATGGAGGTCTTCCTCACCCGTCCGTCCGGCTCCTTCACCGCAGCCGAGATGGTCGGCAACGACATCAAGATGTTCGAGCCCGCCGGCAAGAAGCTGCTCATCGGCCAGTACGAGACCGTCGACAAGAGTCGTGCTCTCGGCATGATCGACGAGATTCGCGAGGCCATGCGTGCCTACGCCGCCGAGAAGGGTGCCGATGGCATTGTCCTGTGCATCACCGACATCATGGAGGAGGGCTCGCAGGTCCTGCTCGAGGGCGAGACCGAGGCCGCTCAGAAGGGCCTGGGCATTGCCGACGAGCACGACGGCATCTGGATGCCGGGTGTCCTCTCCCGTAAGAAGCAGGTCGCTGCCCCCATCATGGCCGCCTGCTAGGTTTAGTTGACCAAACGCCACGACCGGATCGCGGACGTCCCGCGCTCCGGTCGTTTTTTGTGCACGGCGCCGCGTCGTCTCTTGGACAGGCGTGCCCGTGCCGTTGAGCAAATAATGTTCAACCTGTGGTTCCGCTTTTCGGCCACGCCTGCGTGCTTGTCGTGCAGGGTAGGCTAGATGCAAGCGTAATACGTTAGAGCGCGGCGCCGCCACTTGGGCGGGCCGTGCTTTTTTAAGACGGGAGCTTTCCCGTGAAAGGAGCCGCCCATGGCAGCAACTGAGCAGCTGTTCAACGTTCGTGAGCGCAAGCGCTTTGAACGTCACGACATCTGGGAGCGCATCGCCGAGAACGGTACGATTTCCGCCGCCGTCATGGTCTTCGCCGCCATCGCCGCCGTCATTTGCGCCAATACCGATGCCTACGAGGCCATCCATCACTTTTTGGAGACCCCGCTGTATGTGGGTCTGGGCAACCTTACGGCCGGTCTCACCGTTGAGCTTTTCGTCAACGACTTCCTCATGGCGATTTTCTTTTTGTTGGTGGGCATCGAGCTTAAGTACGAGATGACGGTCGGTGAGCTCAAGAATCCGCGTCAGGCCATGCTTCCCATGCTGGCGGCCGTGGGCGGCGTTGTCGTTCCCGCCTGCATCTACCTGATCTTTAACCATGCCGGCGCCCGCAACGGTTGGGCCATCCCCATGGCAACCGATATTGCCTTTGCGCTGGGCGTGCTGTCGCTTTTGGGCAATCGCGTGCCCAACGGCGTGCGCGTGTTCTTCTCGACGCTCGCCATCGCCGACGACCTCATCTCCATCGCCGCCATCGCCATCTTCTACGGTCAGAGCCCCAATCCGTTTTGGTTGGGCGCCGCCGCGCTTGTGACCTGCGCGCTCGTGTGGCTCAACAAGACGCAGCACTACCGCCTTGCCCCGTATTCGGTACTGGGTCTGCTGTTGTGGTTTTGCATGTTCAAGAGCGGCGTGCACGCTACGCTTGCTGGCGTCATCTTGGCCTTTACCATCCCGGCCAAGTGCGGTGTCAAGCTCGATAGCCTCACCGATTGGCTGGGCGAGTGCCTGCCGCTGCTCGATGATCGCTACGACGACGAGGCGCACATCCTGGGCCAGCATGACTTTACCGTCTCGACCACCAAGGTCGAGCGCGTCATGCACCGCGTAACCCCGCCGCTCATCCGCATGGAGCGTCTGATCTCCACGCCGGTCAACTTCGTGATCCTGCCGATCTTTGCGTTCGTGAACGCGCAGGTTCGCCTGGTGGGCGTGGACATGAGCACGCTGCTCACCGACCCGGTGACGCTCGGCGTGTACTTTGGCATGCTGCTGGGCAAGCCGATCGGTATCTTTGGCATGACGTTTGCCCTGGTTAAACTCAAGATTTCCGAGTTGCCGCATAATGTCAACTGGCACATGATCGCCGGTGTGGGCATTTTGGGCGGTATCGGCTTTACCATGTCGATCCTCATCAGCGGCCTCGCCTTCCCGACGGCCCAGTTTGAGGTTCTTGCAGCCAAGGCCGCTATTCTCGCCGGTTCGGTCACCGCAGCCGTGCTCGGCATGATCTACATGAGCGTGGTCTGCAAGCATCCCTCGCCCAAAGACGAGTAAGAGCGCGAAAACCGGCTCCAGAACCGATTCGGGTGCGTTCAAAATGCGGATTCGGGCGGTGCTTGCCGCCTGCCAGACACGCCAGTGGTCAAAAAACGCCGTTTGTGAGTACTGTCACAAACGGCGTATCATTTTAGGTGCGGAAAATAATGAACAAAGTTATAAGAACTGTACGCTAATGAGTGACCATCGACTTCCAATTTGGCGCTAGCTGACGGTGATTAGGAAGTTTCAAGTCGAGTTTTGCCGATTTCGACCAAGAATCGCTGCTACTAAAAAGGTAACAGTACTCATATTTGCCCTTTTTTGGCCACAAGCCCTAAAACAAGCCTCGCCAAGGTCGGGAAGCGGGCCAAATCGCCGGCCTCGAGGCTTATTCCACCGTTCCGTAGACGGCGCCCCAGCCGTGGGCGGCCAAGGCGGAGTTGAGCTGGTCGCAAAGTGACTGGCGGTCGTAGTAGCCGGGCGGCAAAAGGTTCACGATCTCCATGAGGTCGGGCGCCAGGTCCAAGATTTCGGCCTGTACGATCAGATCCAGGCGGTCGATGGCGTGGCGGTCGTAAAACAGTCCGTCGACCAGGCGCTGCAAGTCGCCGAATTCCTCGGCCTGAAACGATCCGTACTCCATAGTGCCTCCTTGGGCGCCCCACGCCGGCATGCGCGGCGATTCGTAATTCATTGCGATGAACTTAATCTATCACGGCTTCATAACGTTGCGGCGGTGGCGGTCTATACTTAGACGAACTGCAACGTCCCGCTTCGCGAAAGGTCGCACCCATGCAGACGATCTACCAGAAGATGGAAACCACCGAACTCGATGCCGCCATCGAGGCGCTCAAGGCCGAGGTCGCCGAGGTCAAGGCCAAGGGCCTGGCGCTCGATATGGCCCGCGGCAAGCCGTCGCCTTCCCAGGTGGACATCTCGCGCCCCATGCTCGATATTCTCAATGCCGACGCCGATCTGCACGACGGCAACGTTGACTGCTCCAACTACGGCTGCTTCGAGGGCATTCCCTCGGCACGCAAGCTGGCGGGGGAGTTCCTAGGTTGTCCCGCCGAGCAGACGCTCGTGCTGGGTTCGTCGAGCCTGCTGATCGAGCACGATATTGCCGGCATGTTCTGGCGCTGCGGCTCGTGCGGCAGCGAGCCGTGGGATGCCTACGAGGCCGCGCACGATGGCAAGAAGGTCAAGTTCCTGTGCCCGGTTCCCGGCTACGATCGTCACTTTGGCATTACCGCCGACCTGGGTATCGAGAACGTCCCCGTCGCGATGACCGAGGCCGGTCCCGACATGGACGAGGTCGAGCGCCTGGTTGCCGCCGACGACTCCATCAAGGGTATCTGGTGTGTGCCCAAGTATTCTAACCCCACGGGCATCACCTTTAGCGAGGACACTGTGCGCCGCCTGGTCGAGATGCCCACGGCCGCGCCCGATTTCCGCATCTTTTGGGACAACGCTTACTGCGTGCACGACCTGTACGACGAGACCGACGAGCTCGCAAATATCTTTGACCTCGCTCGCGCGGCGGGCACCGAGGATCGCGTGGTGGCCTTTGCCTCGACGTCCAAGATCACCTTCCCGGGCGCCGGCATCGGCTTTATCGGTGCGAGCCCCGCGGTCATCGCCGAGTTCTCCAAGCGCCTGAAGGCCGGTCTTATTAGCGCCGATAAGCTCAACCAGCTGCGTCACGTGCGCTTCCTTCCCACCATCGAGGCGGTCAAGGAGCACATGAAAAAGCATGCCGAGTTCCTGCGCCCGCGCTTTGAGGCCGTTGAGCGTAAACTCACCGAGGGCTTGGGTAACACGGGTTGCGCCACTTGGACTCATCCCCATGGCGGCTACTTTGTGAGTTTCGATGGCCCCGAGGGCTCGGCCCAGAAGGTCGCCGCGCTTTGTGCCGATCTGGGCGTCAAGCTCACGCCGGCTGGTGCCACCTGGCCTTATGGCAAGGATCCGCGCGACACCAACATCCGCATCGCGCCGAGCTATCCCACGGTCGAGGACCTGGAGGCTGCGCTCGATGTGCTGGTGCTGGCTGTCAAGCTCGTCGCTGCCGAGCTTGCGCGTGCCGAGCGCGCCTAACGCGTAGGGCCCCGCAAGTTCGCGCCCAGTACTATCCGCACTTTCGATACGTAAAGGAGCGTATACATGGATTTGGGTATTTCCACAAACCCCACGCCAGAGCTCTACACCATTAAGGTGACCGGTGAGATCGATATCTCTAACGCCGATAGCCTGCGCAATGCCATCGACCTGGCACTCGAGCAGCCCACCGAGGCCGTTGAGCTCGATTTTGCCCAGGTGAGCTACATCGATTCGACGGGCATTGGCGTGCTCGTGGGCGCCGCGCACCATGCGGTTGACCACGGCAAGCGCTTTAGCTGCACCAATGTGCAGCCCCCGGTGATGCGCGTGGTTCAGCTGTTGGGTGTCGACCAGGAGATTTCGATCACCGCTGCATAATCTTTGCCCCAAAAAGGCGTGCCGTTTGGCATATGTTTGTGATGCGCTCGGACGTTTTGGCGTCCGGGCGCTATACTTGACCGAATGAATAGACGAGTTCCGGCCGAATGGCGCGGTGCGGGCTCGAATCACATCGAGCCTTGGAGGTATGTGTGTTTGGTATTGGAGAAGGTGAGCTGGCAATCATCGTGGTCTTCGGCTTTTTGCTGTTTGGCCCGGATAAGCTCCCGCAGATGGGCCGTACGATCGGCCGTGCCATCCGTCAGTTCCGCGAGACGCAGGAAAAGATGACGGCGGTTGTCCAGTCCGAGATCATCGATCCGGTAAGCGAGGCCGCTTCGGCTCCGGTCAAGCCCAAGAAGGCTGCCGTCGATGACGATTCCGATGCGGACGAGGATGCCGCCGAGACGGTAGCGCCCGCCAAGAAGGAGACCTTTGCCGAGCGTCGTGCCCGCCTTGCTGCCGAGAAGGCCGCGAGCGAGGCTGCCGCCGAGGGCGAGGGTGCTGCTGAAGAGTCCGAGGCCGAGGGTGCCGAGGCCGAGCCTGCCGCTGCCGCCGAGCCTGCCGTCGAGCCCGAGCCTGCTGCAGAGCCCGAGCCCGAGCCGGCAGAGCCCACGACGGCTGACCTCTACGCCCGTCGTCCCCGCAAGCGCAAGGCCGTCGTCGACCAGCTCGCTCGCGAGCCCGAGGCCGAGGACGCTGCCGAGACTGCTGCCGCCGACGCCCCGAAGGGAGGCGATGAGTAATGCCTATCGGACCTGCTCGTATGCCGCTCTTCGATCACTTGGGAGAGCTTCGTCGCCGCTTGACCATCGTGGTCGTGTCGGTGTTTGCCGCCGCCATCGTGCTGTACTTTGCCACGCCCGTGGTGCTCGATATCCTGGAAGACCCCATCCGTTCCTTTGTGCCGGACGGTAAGTTCTACATCACCACCACACTCGGCGGCTTTGGCCTGCGCTTCTCGCTGGCCATCAAGATGGCCGTGGTCATGTGCACGCCCATGATCATCTGGCAGATCCTGGCATTTTTCCTGCCGGCGCTGCGCCCCAACGAGCGCAAGTGGGTCGTGCCCACGGTGCTCGCCTCGACGGTGCTGTTCTTCCTAGGTGCCATCTTCTGCTATTTCATCATCATCCCGGCGGGCTTTGAGTGGCTCATCGGCGAGACCTCGGCCGTCGCTACGGCGCTGCCCGACCTGGAGAACTACGTCAACATGGAGCTGCTCTTTATGATCGGCTTTGGTGTGGCGTTTGAGCTGCCGCTCATCATCTTCTATCTGTCCGTCTTTCACATCGTGTCCTATGCGGCCTTCCGCAGCGCCTGGCGCTACGTGTACGTAGGCCTGCTTGTGGGCTCGGCTGTGATTACGCCCGACGGCTCGCCCGTTACGTTGGGTCTCATGTATGGCGCCCTGCTCTCGCTCTACGAGATTTCGCTCGCCATCGCTCGCGTGGTCATTACCGCGCGCGAGGGCAAGGAGGGCCTGTTCGTGAGCCGTCTGGACCTGTTCTCGGACGACGAGGACGACGAGGAGTAAATCGGTATGCACGAGGTTGGCATTGTCAACGGCATACTCGATACAGTGATTCGCGCGGCGCGTGGGGCGGGGGCCTCGCGCGCCGTTTTGGTAACGCTGCGTATCGGGGATATGACCGAGGTCGTGCGCGAGGCACTTGACTTTGCGTGGGAGACGTTTCGCGACGAGGACCCGCTCACGCGCGGCTGCGAGCTTGCCGTGGAGGAAGTCCATCCACAAAGCGAGTGTCTGGACTGCGGTGAGGTCTTTGAGCACGACCGTTTCCATTGCCGTTGTCCCCAATGTGGCGGTGCCAACGTGCGTCTGCTGCATGGCCGCGAACTCGACATCGCAAGTATCGAGATCGAGACCCCCGACGATTAGCACGCTCGCCATCTAGCGATGGGGTATAAAAGGGCCAAAGTAAGGAGCGCTAAGTATGGCCGAGAAAACGATTGATATCGCGTCGCCGATTCTGTCGCGCAACGAGCGCCTGGCAGATCAGCTGCGTCACCGATTTGAGCAGACGAACACCTACGTGATCAATGTGCTGTCGAGCCCCGGCTCGGGTAAGACCACCACGATTCTGGGCACCAACGAGCGCCTGCGTGACAAAGTCGGCTTGCGCTGTGCCGTCATCGAGGGCGATATCGCCTCGGATGTCGACGCCATCACCATGAAGGAAGCCGGCATGCCCGCCATCCAGATCAACACGGGCGGCCTGTGCCACCTCGAGGGCAACATGATCATGGAGGCCGTCGACGCCTTCGACCAGGCCGTCGGTCTGGAAAACATCGACGTCATCTTTATCGAAAACGTGGGTAACCTGGTCTGCCCAGTCGACTTTGACCTGGGCGAGAACCTGTCCATCATGATCCTCTCGGTGCCCGAGGGCGACGACAAGCCCATCAAGTACCCGGGCATCTTCCAACACGCCGGCGCGCAGCTGCTCAACAAGGTCGACGTGGCCCCGGCTTTCGATTTTGACATGGATAGGTATACTAAGACCCTCGATGACCTCAATCCGCAAGCGCCGCGGTTTGCCGTGAGCGCGCGCAAGGGCGAGGGCATGGATGCCTGGTGCGATTGGCTCATCGGGCAGATTGAGCAAGCAAGGGCGTAAGTCGGCCGCCAAGAGGGCGGGCGCAGCCGCAGACACACGAGATAGGAGCCTCTTTTGAAGCTCATCATCGCTGAGAAAAACGACGCCGCGCGTCAGATCGCCGAGCGTCTGTCCACGGGCAAGCCCAAAAAGGACAAGGTGTACAACACCGCTATCTACCGTTTTGAGTGGAAGGGCGAGGAGTGCGTGACGATCGGCCTTGCCGGTCACATCCTGGCACCCGATTTTTGCGACAGTGTGCTGTTCGATAAAAAGTTGGGCTGGTATTCGGTCACGGAGGACGGCGAAATGCTGCCGGCCGATATGCCCGATGGCCTGGCCCGCCCGCCGTACGACACCAAGCGCAAGCCGTTCCTTGCCGATGGCATTTCCATCAAGGGCTGGAAGCTCGAGAGCCTGCCCTATCTCACCTGGGCGCCCGTCATTAAGCTTCCGGCCGAGAAAGAGCTCATCCGCTCGCTTAAGAACCTCGCCAAAAAGTCCGACAGCGTCATCATCGCCACGGACTTCGATCGCGAGGGCGAGCTGATTGGCTCGGACGCCCTCAACAAAGTGCGCGAGGTTGCGCCGGACTTGCCGGTCGCCCGTGCCCAGTATTCTTCGTTTACCAAGGCCGAGATCACGCACGCCTTCGATAATCTCGTCTCGCTCGACCAGAACCTGGCCGACGCCGGCGAGAGCCGTCAGCACATCGACCTTATCTGGGGCGCGGTGCTCACGCGCTATCTGACGCTCGCCAAGTTTGGCGGCTTTGGCAACGTGCGTTCCGCCGGTCGTGTGCAGACGCCGACGCTTGCCCTGGTGGTCGAGCGCGAGCGCGAGCGTATGGCGTTTGTGCCCGAGGACTATTGGCAGATTCGCGGTATGGGTGCCGCGCAGGGTGCCGCCGAGGACGACCGCTTTAAGATCGCGCACAAGACAGCGCGCTTTACCGACAAGGATGCTGCCGAGACGGCGTATGGTCACGTCGACGGTGCCAAGACGGCGACCGTTGCCGCGGTGACCAAGCGCTCGCGTAAGCAGCAGCCTCCCACGCCGTTTGCGACGACCTCGCTGCAGGCTGCCGCTGCGGCCGAGGGCATCTCGCCTGCGCGTACGATGCGAATCGCCGAGTCCCTCTACATGGCCGGTCTCATCAGCTACCCGCGTGTCGACAATACCGTGTACCCTGCGACGCTCGATCTGGGCGCCGTGGTGAGCGACCTGGCAAAGATCAACCCGGCGCTGGCGCCCGTGTGCAAAAAGGTGCTCGCCGGTCCCATGAAGCCCACGCGCGGCAAGGTCGAGACTACCGACCATCCGCCGATCTATCCCACGGGCGAGGGCGATCCGTCCACGCTCGACGGCGGCCAGCGCAAGCTCTACGACCTCATTGCCCGCCGCTTCCTGGCAACGCTCATGGGGCCCGCGACCATCGAGAACACCAAGCTCGAGCTCGACGTCAACGGCGAGCCGTTCGTGGCTTCGGGCGACGTGCTCGTGACCCCGGGCTTCCGCGAGGCGTATCCGTATGGACTTAAGCGCGACGAGCAGATGCCGCCGCTGGAGCAGGGCGATACGGTCGACGTTTTCGACATTAAACTCGAGGCCAAGCAGACCGAGCCGCCCGCGCGCTACAGCCAGGGCAAGCTCGTGCAGGAGATGGAAAAGCGCGGCCTGGGCACCAAGTCCACGCGCGCGAGCATCATCGAGCGCCTGTATGCCGTGCGCTATCTCAAAAATGATCCCGTGGAGCCGAGCCAGCTGGGCATCGCCATTATCGATGCACTGTCGCAGTTTGCCCCGCGCATCACGAGCCCCGATATGACCAGCGAGCTCGACGGCGACATGACCCGCGTGGAGCGCGGCGAGGACACCGAAGAACATGTCGTGACGCACTCGCGCGCGCTGCTGGCCGGCGTGCTCGACGAGCTGCTCAAACATACGCAGGAACTGGGCGACGCCATCAGCGACGCCGTCACGGCCGATGCACGCGTGGGCGCTTGCCCCAAGTGCGGTAAGGACCTGGTTATGAAGACGAGCGCCAAGACCCGCGGCAGCTTTATCGGCTGCATGGGCTGGCCCGACTGCGATGTGACCTATCCGGTGCCGAGCGGCGTCAAGGTGAGCCCGCTCGAGGGCGAGGCGGCCGTGTGCCCCGAGTGCGGCGCGCCGCGCATTAAGTGCCAGCCGTTCCGCCAGAAGGCCTTCGAGATTTGCGTGAACCCCACGTGCCCCACCAACTACGAGCCTGACCTTAAGGTGGGCGAGTGCAAGGTGTGCGCCGAGGCCGGACGCCATGGCGACCTGATCGCGCACAAGAGCGAGAAGAGCGGCAAGCGCTTTATCCGCTGCACCAACTACGATGACTGCGGCGTGAGCTATCCTCTGCCGGCGCGCGGTAAGCTCGAGGCGACGGGCGAGACCTGCCCCGAGTGCGGCGCCCCCATCGTGGTGGTCAACACGGCGCGCGGTCCGTGGCGCATCTGCGTGAACATGGACTGCCCGACCAAGGAGAAGAAGCCCGCCCGCGGCCGCAAGACCACAACCAAGGCGAGCACGGCGAAGAAGACAACGGCGGCCAAAAAGACGACGGCTAAGAAAGCCACTGCCGCCAAGAAGACGACCGCGAAGAAGTCAACTGCGAAGAAGTCGACTGCCAAAAAGACCGCTGCCGACAAGTAGCCGCACGGTCGAAACATCACCTAGAACAAAAACGAGCGAGGACCTCAAGATCCTCGCTCGTTTTTTATCCGGCAGTTAGGGACGTTCCTTTTCTGCCGGCAGTTTAGGAACGTCCCTAACTGCCGGCTCGGGAACGACAAAGCGCTAGTTCACCTCGACAGGCTTGGCGCCGGGATAACGCTCCTCAAAGTCTAGGCGGTACTTATTGTCATTGGTGCCCGCCACGTTGTCGCGCGACAGCGGCGCTACGATCTCATTCTTGTGGTCCGCAGGCTTGGCGTATTTCAGACTGATCTCCCAGGCATCACAGATTGCGTCAATGCGGTGATCCAGGTCGTCGTACAGGGCGATGATGTCCTTCCAGGAGCTGTAGTTTTTGGAGCTCGTCGGGACGTCCAGGTCCTCGACGATGTCGTAATACTGCTCGATGGTGTCCTCCGTGCGCTCGGCGACGTCGGCGAGATTTTGACGGGTGGTTCGATCCTCTTCCAGATAGTTGCCGTTGAAGTTCTGCGCGCAGCCACGGACCTGGCTGTCGAGATCTTCGAGCAGGTCGTAGTATTCGCTCAGTCGGCGGTAGAGGTTCTGCTCAGAGAGCGTTGCTTCGCCGCCATCCTCGTCGTCATCGTCATCATCGTCGTACAGGCTGTTGGGATCGCCGAGAGACTTTAGGTCATCGTCGTCGACGTCATGGTGCAGCTTAGCTACCTCGGCTGTCGTCTGCGTGGCGGCGTTGTCGAACGGTCTGATTGCAAAGAAGATGACCAGGGCGATGATGATCGCCACCAGCACAACGATAACGGCGATAAGCGGCCCGGTGCCGCTCTTTTTGGGAGCGGGGGTCTGTGGCGAAGCGGGCACGTATGCGGGGGCCGGCTGCTGTTGGGGCGAGCCGCTCGCGACGGGTATGCGCTGCGTGGTCTCGACGGCCTCGGTCCTTGCGGCGGGGTCGGGGCTATAAGCGAGGGAGTCGTCCGCCTTGGCTTGCGGCGTATCAAGGGAGCCGGTCTGCTCAAAAGCGGGCTGGCTATCGCTCGCGGCTGTTTGCTCAACGGGTGCACCGCACGAGGTGCAGAACTTGGCATCATCCGCAAGAAGCTTGCCGCACGAGGCGCAATACCGAGACATTGCCACTCCTTTCGCCACATTTCAATGCAATACGACGATTATACCCAGCATCCAAAATCCCCCATCATACGTTGCGGTGAAATAGGGACTGTTTGGCGGTCTCAGAGCTTCAATCAGCCCCTATTTCACCGCAACTTTGGAAAGGCACCTTTAGCCATTGGGGACGCGCCGAGCACTGGGGTATCATGGCTTGGTTGCTATAACTCGCATTTACGCGCCTTGTAGGAAGGGGCTGCGCCCATGGCTTTTGAGCCTGCTCAACATAGCTTTATCACGCTCGAGGGCGTCGACGGTGCCGGCAAGTCCACGCAGGCGCGCCTGCTTGTCCGCGCGCTCGAACTCGCTGGCTACCAGGTTGTGAGCCTGCGCGAGCCGGGCGGCACCGCCATCAGCGAAAAGATTCGCGCTTTGCTGCTCGACCCCGCCAACACGGCGATGGGAGACACCTGCGAGTTGCTGCTCTACGAGGCGGCGCGCGCCCAGTTGGTGCACGAGGTCATCGCGCCCGCCCTCGCGGCCGGCAAGGTGGTCCTGTGCGACCGCTTCTACGATTCCACGACCTGCTACCAGGCATTTGCCGACGGCCTCGATCGCCAGATGGTGCGCGACGCCAACAACCTGGCCGTCGCGGGAACGCACCCGGCACTCACACTCGTCTACCACATCACGCCCGAGCAGGCGGCGCTGCGCATGGCGGCCCGCGGTGCGACCGATCGCATGGAGGCCAAGGGCATGGCATTCCAGGAGCGTGTCTACGAGGGGTTTTGCGCCATTGCTGCCGAGGAGCCAAACCGCGTAAAGCTCATCGACGCCACTACGACCGTCGAGGTAGTTTTCGAGAAGACGGTCGAGCAGGTTCGCGCGTACGGTCTCGATATCCCCCAGGATGCTGTCGCCGCCGCGCTTGCCAAGGAGGCCGAGTAACATGGCCCCCGCTCAGGCAAGCCTGCTGGCCAAGCTCGACACCCAAGAGCGCGTGCGCGACTTTTTGACCAATGCCGTCGCCAGCGGCCGTGCATCGCACGCCTACCTGTTTTTGGGCGCGCCCGGCGCGGGCAAGCTCGATGCCGCGTGGGCGCTCGCCCAAGCCTTCCTGTGCGAGCAGGACGGCTGCGGCGCATGCGACAGTTGCGTGCGCGTCTCTCGGCATACGCATCCCGACGTGCACTATTACACGCCCGAGAGCGCCACGGGCTATCTTATTGCCCAGACCCGCGAGCTGCTCGATGACGTGCCGCTGGCACCCATTCGCGCCAAGGCCAAGGTCTACATCATCGACCGTGCCGAGCAACTGCGCGCCAACACCGCCAACGCACTGCTCAAGACACTCGAGGAGCCGCCCGAGGGCGTTATGTTCATCTTGCTGGGCACCTCGGCAGACGTGATGCTGCCCACCATCGTGAGCCGCTGCCAGTGCGTGCCGTTTCGGCTGGTGTCGCCCGCCGTCGCCGCGCAGGCCGTGAGCCGCGCCACCGGCCAGGACCCCGCGCGTTGCCGCATGGCGGTCGCCGTGGCGGGAAGCCCCACACGCGGCATCGAGTTTCTTAAGAGCGCCGAGCGCCAGGACGCCCGCCGTCAGATGGTCCGTGCCATCGACTCACTCATTGCCGCCGACGAGGCCGACGTGCTCAGTCGCGCCAAGTCGCTCATCGTCGCCGTCAAGGCGCCGCTCGCCGAGGTCAAGTCCACGCAGGAAAAGGTACTCGAGCAAAATGCCGACTACCTGTCGCGTGGAGCATTGAAGCAGCTTGAGGACCGCAACAAGCGCGAACTCAACGCGCGCGAGCGTTCGGGTATCATGGAAGCGCTGGCGAGCGCGCGGACGCTCATGCGCGACGTGCTGCTGACACTTCAGGACGAGGCGGCCGACGTGGTGAACGAAGACGTGCGTGACACGATCGGTCGGCTTGCCGCTGCGACGAATGTTGCGGGTGCCACCCAGGCGCTCGAGGCGGTCGCAACCGCCGAGCACAACATCGCCAGAAACGTTACTCCCCAGCTGGCCATCGAGGTCATGCTGTTCGATATCAGGAAGGCACTGAAATGCCGTTAGTCGTACCCGTTAAGTTTACCTACGCCTCGCGCGACCTGTGGTTTGACCCGCAGGACCTGGATATCCTCGAGGCCGATTATGCCATTTGCTCCACCGAGCGCGGAACCGAGATCGGCTTGGTTACGGCCGATCCCTTCGAGGTGCCGCAAGACGAGATCGGTCAGCCGCTCAAGCCCGTGCTGCGCGTGGCGAGCGACATCGACCTGCAGCTTGCCGACGATCTTGCCATCCAGGGCGACGAGGCCATGGTCGATTTCCGCCGTCTGGTCAAAGAACTCGACCTCGAGATGAAGCCGGTGGGCGTCGAGTACCTGTTTGGCGGCGAGAAGGCCGTGTTCTACTTTGCGGCCGAGGAGCGCGTCGATTTTCGCCAGCTCGTCAAGGATCTGTCCTCGACGCTGCACATTCGCGTCGACATGCGCCAGATCGGCGTGCGCGACGAGACTCGCCTGGTGGGCGGCTATGCCCAGTGCGGCCAGGAGCTCTGTTGCACGCGCTTTGGCGGACAGTTTGAGCCCGTCTCGATCCGCATGGCAAAAGAGCAGGACCTGCCGCTCAATTCCTCCAAGATCAGCGGCGTTTGCGGCCGCCTGATGTGCTGCCTGCGCTATGAGTTCGAAGCGTACAAGGACTTTAAGAGCCGTGCGCCCAAAAAGAAGACGCTCATCGATACGCCGCTCGGCAAGGCGCGTATCCAGGAATATGACACGCCGCGCGAGCAGCTGGTGTTGCGTCTGGAGAACGGCAAAGTCTTTAAGGTCAACCTGGCCGATATGACCTGCTCGGAGGGCTGCAAAAAGAAGGCCGCCGAGCAGGGCTGCAACTGCCGCCCCGACTGCGTGACGCGCGACGTGCTCGAGCGCATCGAGTCGCCCGAGATGCGTCTGGCGCTTATGGAGCTCGACCGCGAGAACGGCGTCGACGTGGGCGATGGCCTGTCGAGCGCCGACCGTCTGGCCGGTACGTCGATGCCCAAGCGCCGTCGTCGCGATGCTGAATCCGATGCTCGCGCCGGTCAGGGGCAGGGCGAGGGCCGTGGCCGCGGAAAGGGCCGCAGCAAGGCCGAGGCGCCTGAGGTCGAGGATACCGCCGGTGGCCGTCGCCGCCGCAAGCGTGCGGGCTCTGCCGATGCCGGCGAGGCCGCAGCCGCCGGCAAGAACGGAGCTCGCGAGCGCGAGGTTCAACAGCCCCAGCAGCAAAACCGCGGCGGTGGCATGAACCCCACGCGCCGTCGTCGCCGTCATCTGTCGAGCGAGGAGCGCGAGGACGCCTTCCGCGCCGCAGTTGCTCGCGAGGCTGGTGCCGCTTCCAAGGGCGCCTCGGCCTCCGACGCGCCTGCCGACAAGGGCGGCAAGTCACGTGGCGAGGAGGAGCGCGCACCGCGTCCGCGTCGTCGCCATTCCTCGGGCGCGCAGCAGAAGCCCTCAGTGCCCTCCGTTGCCGATCAGGTCTCGGATGGCGAGGTCAAGGTCACGCGCCGTCGTCCCGGAGATGGCGGGGGAGCGGCTGCCAAGGCTTCGCGTGGCGCCGCTCGCGACGAGCGCGAGCCGCGCGAGGATCGCGGTGGCGAGGGCTCGGCCGACCAGGGTCAAAAGCGCCGTCGCCGTCGCCGTTCCCGCAAGCCGCGCCAGGATGGTGGCGAGGGCTCGGCCCCGTCTTCGTCTGCACCACAACCGCCTGCCGGCGAATAACGCCCGCGAGCGGATTTAACCAGCCTTGCCCCAATCGCGTCGGGGTACCATAGCGCTGAATCAACAACCCTCCCTGCGACCGAACGTAGGGAGGGTTGTGTCTTGAAGAGCCATCTGAACAAATTGAGCCGTCTGCAGGGTGCCGGCGCCCTACCGTTTGCGGACGAATTGCTGCCGTTTGCCGAGCGGGCGGCACGCGAGGCACTCGAGGCATTGTCGCCAACACGATGTGCCGGCTGCGAGCGCGCCGGTGCGCTTATTTGCCAAGACTGCCTGGCCGCGCTCACGCTCATCGACCCACGTCATAGCTGTACCCGATGCGGCGCCCCGTTTGGGGATTTGCTGTGCACTGAGTGTTCGGTCGAGGGCACGTCCTCGGCAATGGCGGAGGCGCTCGACCGCTGCCTGGCGTGCTCCGTCTATGCGCATCCGCTGCCGCGCATCATTAAAGCGTACAAGGACGCGGGCGAGCGACGCCTGGCGCCGTATCTGGCGGAGCTGCTCTACGACACCGCCCTGCATGCCCAGGTCGTAGCGCCCGATCGCTTAGGAGGTGTGCTGTCCGGTGCGGATGCGGTGGTGTTTGTGCCTGCGACGGCGGCAGCGTTTCGGCGGCGTGGTTTCGATCATATGGAGGCCATTGCGCGCCCATTTTGCGAGCTGTCGGGTGTTCCCCTGCTCGATGCCCTCGTCAAGTACGGGCATGGCGACCAGCGCGAACTCGGTCGTGAGGAGCGTCGCGAGCGTGCCCAAGGCATGTACGAGACGGTTGAGGACGTGCGCGGCCGCCGCCTACTGCTTATCGATGACGTTATCACCACGGGCGCGACCATGGCAGCAGCCTCGGCGGAGCTCAAGCGTGCCGGCGCTGCGGCAGTCGATGGCCTTGCTATCGCACGTGTTTGGTAGGGGTGGTTTTGTGGCAGTGAAGATTGAGCGGCGCAACGAGCCGACAGGCGAACAGCTAGCGGCTTCCGTAATCCTAACAGGCGCTTCAGCGCTGCGCATGATGCGCGCCGAGCGCCGGCAGATGGGCTATATCAGCTGGAAGGACCTTAATCCCGATGAAGAGCGCCGTGTGCTGCGCACGTCGTCGCCCTCGACCGAGGATATCTATCTTCCTGACTTGGTGCGAATTGGAGCCAAAAGTGGCGAGGTGCAAGAAGATCTGTGCTTGCTGGTGGGATCTGCGGCGCAGCGCCGCCGCATGCCTGGCGTAGGCTGGTCCGTGTGTTCCGGGTTGCCCGCCGGCTCGATTCTAGAGGTGGAACCGGGGGTGTACAGCCTATCTCCCGAGGCCCTTTGTGTTGCCGTTGCGCGCGAGGTCGGCTGCATCCAGGCGTTTGCCCTGGCCCAGGAGCTGTGCTCTAAGATTTCACTGAGCGACCGCGGGAAGTATCTGCCTCCCTACACCTCGCCTGTTACGAATAAACTTGCAAAGGACAAGGACCAGCCAGCAGACGTGGGCTACTTTGAAGTCGAACCGGTGCTGACGCCCGATCGCCTGGCAGATTACCTTACGACATGCAAGGGGAATGTGGCCAAACAGCTGCTGCGTCTGTGTCCCTATCTTTCGGAAAACCTGCTCTCGCCCATGGAGTGCATCATGCTCGCCCTGTTTTCGCTTCCGTTTTCCTATGGCGGGTTTGCCTGCGGACCTTTTAAGACCGACTACAAGATCGAGTTCGATGACCGTGCGCAGGCAATCTCGGGGATGCCCCATGCAGTTTGCGATGCATATCAGGAGGCAGCCCGGTTTGACCTGGAATACAACGGTGAGCTGGGCCATTCCTCTCGGAGGGGACGTATCCATGATGAAAAGCGCAACACGGGCTTGATTACTATGGGAATCGAGGTCGCGACGGTCAACAACGAAATGCTCTGTGACATGGAAGCGATGGAAGCGCTCGCATGGCGCATGCACCAGCGTATGCGAAAGCGGTACCGGAATCGTGTCGATGCCCGCAGGAAGAAGCAAGAGGCGTTGCTTAACACGCTGCGGGCGTGTTTTGGGCTTAAGCCGGTCTAATTCACGTCGAAAATAGGGGGTTAATCATATGCCCTGGCCAAAATATGGCAAATATGAGTACTGTCACTAAATCAGTAACAGCAAAATCAAGGAATTTAGGACTCGGAGGCGTCATAAAGTAAGAAGATAATAAACAAATGTAGAATAACTAAGCATCAGGTTGGCGACACTGAGCGCAAAATCTGTCCGAGAGGCTAAAACTGCCTGTTACTAAATTGGTGACAGTACTCATATTTGCCATTTTTTGGCCACAGCACCCTAGGAAGGGTGCCCCGGAGCTCCCCATAGGGGAGCTCCGGGCTTCACAGGGGCACGAATAGCCCACTCCGACCTGCGAAATCTGTACTCGCGATGCGAATGACGCCCCTAACCTTAAACTTTAGCTTGAACTTAGCTATAATGCGCTACGTTCCTACCAGGCTGTGGTTGCGGACGGACGAAATGCCCGTCCTAGTCCAAGACAGACGCGGTCAAAGGGATCCACGTAAGCGACCGCGTGCGCGCGGCGCGATCATGGCGCGTCCTAGATGTAAGCCGCACCGTCCGTTCTACTTTCTTTGGGGCAATACCGCCTCGCGGGCGAGCGGGCCAGTCGTGAAGGTGGCTGCGGCCTCCCGAGCAAACACCCCGGTGCGCAAGTGTGGGGTCAAATACCAGGTCAGCTGGTGGGAACAATCTGATATTCCGCGCAACGCACGGATCGTATACGACACAGAAGGCAGGGTAGTGGACATGGTGAGGGGCAGCTTGATGCACGCGGCTCGGTTAGGTGCTGGGACCGCAGCGGTCATCGCCGTTTTGGGCCTGAGCGGATGCGCGTTCAACCCGCTGTCTACGTTCACGACTCCCACGATCGACCAGATCGAGTACGAGACCGTCACGCCCACGGTGTCGGATGATGCCCTGGTCACTCCCGGTACCCTGACGGTTGCCCTCGATACCTCCGATGCGCCGCAGGCCATGCAGGGCGCTGACGGCGAGCTCACGGGGTATGCAGTCGACGCTGCCCGCGCCCTCGCAAGCCGCATGGGCCTTAAGGTCGCCTTTGTCGATGCGTCCTCGGCAGGTTCCGCGCTCGGCGACAAAAAGGCTGATATCTTTATCGGCGAGACCAACTCCACGGATGGGGACGTTAGCTCGCTCGGCACCTGCCTGTACGATGCCGCTTCCGTGTTCGGTAAAACCAGCGATGGTGGGTCGCTAAGCGTTTCCACCGATACCCTTAACACGTCTACTCTGGGTGTCCAGATGTCCTCGGCCTCGCAGGAGGCGCTTGCTAAGCAGAGCATCACCGCCAACCAAAAGACCTACTCCAACATCAACGAGTGCTTTGAGGCGCTCGAGTCCGGCGAGGTCGACTATGTGATCTGTGACTCCACGGCTGGCGGTTACCTTGCGCGCCTGATGAGCGAGATCTCCTATGTCGGTGCACTCGAGGCGCCCTCGACGCTTGGTGTTGCGGGCGCCTCGTCCAATGACGAACTGTGCCGTGCCGTGAGCGATGCCCTCGACGGCATCACGGTCGACGGTACGCTCGAGGCAGTCCACTGCGTCTGGTATGGCACGATGCCCTACGACCTCACCACTAAGACAGTATCTGGTGTCAACCTTCAGTCGTCTGGCTCCGCATCCTCCGGCAGCGAGTCCTCCGATTCCAACAATGAGACCGCATCCTCCGAGGACAAATCGTCCAGCCAGGAAGACACCATCACCGACGACGACATTAACAAGCTTAATAGCTAGTTATTGCTAGGGGTGGTGTCTCCTATACGTTGGAAAGGATACCTCTTCACGGTTTCAACACGCACTGCCGGGCTTTCCCAATAGGGGAGCCCGGCTTTTTCATCCCTATAAAACCTGCAGGTCAAAGCCAATTTTCGGGACCAAATACAAAGTTGCCGGCTCCCTCCTATAGCGCACTTTGCCACAGAAAAGTGCGAGACTTCGGTATGCGGTATCAAGCAATCGTTATTCGGGTCTTTGGGAATCCGCGTGATTAAATGCACGGCAATGGGTACATAGCCAGTACAGTAAGTCCCCGAGGCAGATTGGAGCCACGTATGGATATCAAGGTTTCTGGACGCAAGACGACGGTAACCGATGCTCTGCGTGCGCATGTGGATGAGAAGATCGGCGAGGCGCTCAAGGTTTTCGATATCGAGCCCATGACGGTCGACGTTGTACTTCGCTATGAGAAGAACCCCTCGAACCCCAACCCGGCAATCGTCGAGGTTACGGTTCGCGCCCGCGGTTCGGTGATTCGCGTTGCCGAGCACGGTGCAGATATGTACGCCGCCATCGACCTCTCCGCCGATAAGGTCACCCGCCAGCTGCGCAAGTTCAAGACCAAGGTCGTGGACAACCGCCAGGGCGGTGCCAGCGCCGCGGATGTCGCGCCGGTCGAGCGCGTCGAGGATCTGGCCGACCTGCTGCTGCCCGAGGAGGAGGACGACCTGCTCGTCCGCGAGAAGGTTATCGACGTCACCCCGATGACTGAGGAGCAGGCGCTGGTGCAGACCGATCTGCTGGGCCACGACTTCTACGTGTTCGAGAACGCGACGACCGGTCTCATCAATGTGGTGTATCACCGTAAGAATGGTGGATATGGCATCATCAAGCCCCGCATCGAAACACTTGACGAGTAAAATACGTTAACTTGCATGAGTTAACGGTTGGCGGCCATCCCATGCGGGTGGCCGCCTTTTTACGTAAGGAGTCGCTTTGATGGACAAGGCCGCATCCGCCGGTCATTCGAACCGTTGCCGCATCGTCGTCGATACCTGCTGCGACTTTAGCCCCGAGGTCGCCGCGAACCTCGATGTCGATATCCTGGGTTTCCCTTTCATTATCGATGGCGAGGAGCGCACAGACGACATCTGGTCGAGCATGAGCCCTAAGGAGTTCTACGACCGCATGCGCGTCGGTGCCCGCGTGTCCACCTCGGCTGTGTCGCTCGGTCGCTATATCGAGTTTTTTACCGAGTGCGCCAAAGAGGGCACGCCCACGGTCTACCTGTGCTTTACCTCGGCGCTGTCGTCGAGCTACAACTCCGCGTGCCAGGCGGCAGATGTCGTGCGCGCCGAGTATCCCAACTTTGAGCTCTACGTGGTCGACAACGCTCTGCCCTGCGCGACCGGTGCGCTCTTGGCGCTCGAGGCCGTGCGCCAGCGTTCGGCGGGACTGACCGCCAAGCAGCTGGTCGATTGGGCAAACGAGGCAAAGACCTACGTGCACGGCTACTTTACGCTCGAGAGCTTCGACGCACTGGCTGCCGGCGGCCGCATTCCTCCCGCGGCGGCGCAGCTCACGGCAAAGCTCGACGTCAAGCCCGAGCTCTCCTACGACCTGGCCGGCTCGCTGTCGCTGATCGGCGTCAACCGCGGCCGCAAGAAGGCGCTCAAGTCCATCCTCAAGTCGTTCCGCGAGAACTACGTGCCCGATCGCACCATGCCCATCGCCATCATGACGGCCGATGCCGAAAAGGATGGTGACTGGCTCGAAGCCGCCATCCGCAAGGAGGAGGGTTGCGCCGACGTCACGATCATTCGCGGCTCCGTGGGTCCCACCATCGGCTCGCACGTGGGCCCCGGCATGGTGGGCTGCGCGTTTTGGGGTAAGAACCGCGCCGACAAGGCGTCGCTTTCCGACCGTATCGCCCGCCGCGTGCGCGGTCAGTAGGCAAGCGCTGCGTCCGTAATCGCCCTCGACTCACAGCCCAAACGCTGGCACCGAGTATTCAACCTGGTAACAACACCCAACCCAAAAGGAAAGGTTTCATGGCAAACAAGCTCTCCGTCGCATTCATCGGCACCGGAATTATGGGTGCCCCCATCGCCGGCCACATTCTGGACGCCGGCTATCCCGTCACGGTCTACAACCGCACCAAGTCCAAGGCCGCCTCGCTTATCGAGCGCGGCGCCGTCTGGGCCGATACGCCGGCCGATGCCGCGGCGAACGCCGACGTCGTCTTTACCATGGTGGGTTACCCCGCCGATGTCGAGGAGCTCTACCTGGCGGGCGACGGCCTGCTTGCGCGCGCAAAACCCGGCGCGGTCCTGATCGACCTCACCACGAGCTCGCCCGAGCTCGCGCGCGACATTGCCGAGGCCGCGCAGGTTTCCGGCCGCATGGCGTTTGACTGCCCCGTTACCGGCGGCGAGTCGGGCGCTATCGCCGGTACGCTCACGGCTATCGTGGGCGCGACCGAGAACGACATTGCACCGGTCCGCGACATCCTGGCCACCTTTGCGGCCAACATCTGCTGCTTCGATGGCGCCGGCAAGGGTCAGGCTGCCAAGCTCGCCAACCAGGTGTCGCTGGGCGCCTGCATGGTCGGCATGGCAGACGCCATGGCATTTGCCGAGCTGAGCGGCCTTGATCTGGAGAAGACCCGTCAGATGATCCTGGGCGGCACCGGCAAGTCCGGCGCCATGGAGAGCCTGGCACCCAAGGCACTCGACGGCGACTACAAGCCCGGCTTTATGGTCGAGCACTTCATTAAGGACCTGCGTCTGGCGCTCGCTTACGCCGATGACCGCGAGCTCGCGCTGCCCGGCGCCGACGTCGCCTTTACGCTCTACGACATGCTCGACGCCATCGGTGGCGCCAAGCTGGGTACCCAGGCCATCACGGTCCTCTACAAGGAGGAGGCCGACGCCATCGCCGCCGGTCTGGACTGGTCGCAGTATCGCCCCGAGGAGCACGGTGCCCACGAGGACGGCTGCGGTTGCGGCGAGCACGGCGACGACCATGAGTGCGGTTGTGGCCATCACCACGACGACGATCACGAGTGCTGCGGCGGCCACGGCCATGACGACGGCCACGAGTGCTGCTGCGGCCACCATCACGGGGAGTAGCGCCCATGAGCTGGACGTTCGTGGTGCTTGCGCTGGTGCTCTTTCTCTTTGCGATTTACATCGGCTTTTTGTGCGGCCAGTGGGCCTGCGAAAAGCGTGTCATCACCAAGCGCGACTACTGGATTGCCAACTTTGCAGGAGCGGCGGCAGTCGTCCTGCTGACCTGGGTGTTCTCGCTGTTCCCGCTGGTGCAGTTTGCGCCGATCGGCTGGCTCGGTGGCTTTATCGCCGGCCTTAAGATGAGCTTTGGCGAGTCCGTCGGTCCGTGGCGCAAGCACGACGAGGTCTTTAACGTCAACAAGGCTCATCGAGCCGCCGCCGACGCGGGCGATGCCGAGGAACGCCGCCGTGCACGTCGCAATGGCGCGGCCGACCGACAGCTCATCTCGGTCACCGATGACAGCAAGGGTGCTGGCAAGCACGCCAAGAAATAAAAAGAAGAGGTAACTATGGCAGAAAACAAAGACGAACAGCTCACCGACGAGGAGCTGGCACAGCTCCAGCTGGCAGAGGAGAACGAGAACGCCGTCGATCGACTGGTCCAGGAGCTCGGCTGCCCCACGCGCCGCATCCGCCAGTTTGCCGCCCGCGTGCTGCACCTGCTTGCCGAGCGCGATCCGCAGCGCGTCGTGCCCTGCGTGCCCGCGTTGATCGAGGCGCTCGACCGCCCCGAGGCACAGACCCGCTGGGAGGCCCTCGATGCCCTGACGGCGCTCGCCACCACCTGCCCCGAGCAGCTGGGCGATGCCTTTGAGGGCGCCGAGACCGCACTGTTCGACGAGATCTCCTCCACGCTGCGCTATGCCGCCTTCCGCCTGCTGTGCGTGTGGGGTGCCACGAGCGTCGAGCGCTCGCGCGAAGCTTGGCCCATCCTGGACGAGGCCATCCAGTGCTACCACGGCGACCTTGAGTATCGCGACATGCTCGGTTGCCTGTACGAGTTTTGCCAGGGTGAGATCGACGCCGAGGTTGCCGAGAAGCTTGCGCTGCGCCTTAAGTTCGATGCCGAGAACGGTAAGGGCAGCTATCTCAAGGCCCGTTCGAGCGAGATTTGCGAAATGCTTGTTAAACGTTTTGGCCTGGATCTCTCCAAAAAGAAGAAGCGTGCTAGCGTTAAAAAATCTGACGACGCCGAAGACGAGGAGTAACAGATTATGGCGCACGATGTAGTCCTGATTCCCGGTGACGGTATCGGTCCCGAGATTACGCAGGCCATGCGCCGCGTGGTCGAGGCCACCGGTGTCCAGATCAACTGGAACGTCCAGGAGGCCGGCGCCGGCGTCATGGACGAGTTTGGCACGCCGCTGCCCCAACATGTGCTCGATGCGGTCGCCGAGACCAAGGTTGCCATCAAGGGCCCCATCACCACGCCGGTCGGCACGGGTTTCCGCAGCGTCAACGTGGCCCTGCGCAAGCACTTCGACCTGTATGCCTGCGTGCGCCCTTGCCTGTCGCAGCCGGGCGACGGCTCGCGTTTCCGCGACGTCGACCTGGTCATCGTGCGCGAGAACACCGAGGACCTCTACGCCGGTATCGAGTTCGACGAGGGCGCTGCCGAGGTCGAGGAGCTCTCGCAGCTCGTCGAGCGCTCGGGCCAAAAGACCTTCGCCGCCGATTCCGCCATCTCGATCAAGCCGATCTCCATCGCCAAGAGCCGCCGCATTGTGGAGTATGCCTTTGAGTATGCCCGCCGCTGCGGCCGCAAAAAGGTGACGGCCGTGCATAAGGCCAACATCATGAAGGCGACCGACGGCCTGTTCCTGCGCGTAGCGCGCGAGGTGGCTTCCAACTATCCCGATATCGAGTTCAACGACAAGATCGTCGACGCCACCTGCATGGGCCTGGTCCAGAACCCCAACGACTTCGATGTCTTGGTGCTGCCCAACCTGTACGGCGACATCGTGAGCGACCTGTGCGCCGGCCTGGTGGGCGGCTTGGGTATGGCCCCCGGCTCCAACATCGGTGCCGACTGCGCCATCTTTGAGGCAACGCACGGCTCCGCGCCCGATATCGCCGGTCAGGATATCGCCAACCCCACGGCCGAGATCCTCTCTGCTGCGATGATGCTCGATCACCTGGGCGAGAACGATGCTGCCAATCGCATTCGTGCCGCCGTCTCCGCCACGCTCGACGAGGGCGAGCAGGTTACCGGTGACGTGCGTCGTGCCCAGACCGGCTCCGTTGAGGGCGCTGTGGGCACGCAGGCCTTTGCCGATGCCGTTATCGCGCACCTGGCCTAAGGTATGCACGCTGCAAACGCCTAAATAGTACTTAAGTGTTTGCGTATAACCTAAGAATCAATACGCCCGGCGCCTCGTCGGGCGTATTCTATTGGGGACTATGTTTCCTAACAAGGAGTAATTGATATGGGTCTGATTCAAAAGAAGGACGAGAAGGACGAGATCGACGGAATCCAGATCATCGAGCGCGGCGAAGGCCCCGACGGTGACGAGGACGAGAAGATCGACCTGGTCGCCGGCACGTCTGCCGAACATATCGCTGCTGGCACGACCGCCGAGGAGGAGGACGCCCGCCTGGAGGCAAAGATCGCCGCGGACGCCGCCGACGAGAACTTTATGCCTGAGGAGCAGGACGAGGATGACGACTCCGACGCGGACGACCGCGCATCCAAGCACAAGAAGACGATGATTGCCGCCTTTGTGGTCGCCATCGTGATTGCTGCGGTGGTCGGCTTCTTTATTGGCAATGGCGGCTTTGGCGGCAAGGGTGTCGGCTCGTCGACCCTGACCGAGGACCAGCTCGATTCGACCGTGGCAAGCTATAGCTACAACGGCAAGAAGAGCGACATCACCGCGCGTGAGGCCATCGAGAGCCAATACAGCCTCGATACTGTCAAGGACGACGACGGCAACTACACCGCTCCGTCTGCCGACGTTATCCTGTCCTACGTGCGCAACCAGATTCTGCTGGACGCTGCCGAGGACGAGGGCATTACCGTCTCTTCCAAGGAAATGAAGCAGTACGCCGAGGATTCCATCGGCACCTCCGACTACAAGACCATGGCCACGCAGTACGGCGTGTCCAAGGACCAGGCCAAGCAGATCGTCCGTCAGTCCGCGACGCTGCAGAAGCTCTACAAGAAGAAGGTCGGCGACAGCTCCGCAAGCATGCCGACCGCCCCGACCGAGCCTGCTGACGGCAACGAGGAGGCCGCGAGCAAGGACTACGCCGACTACATCATCAACCTTGCCGGCGATGAGTGGGATAGCTCAAAGGGCACCTGGAAGGACGCCGACAGCACCTATGCCAAGGCGTTCGCCGACGATGCCTTTACCGCCGATAGTGCCACCTACAAGCAGGCCATGACCGCCTATTACACCGCCTACCAGCAGTACTCCTCGCAGGCTTCGAGCGCCAGCTCCAAGTGGACCGAGTACGCTAACGGCCTGTACGCCAAGGCCAACATCAGCATCTACGGCCTGTTCGCGTAAGGTTTGCCTGAGCTTATCGATCGCGTAGCCGAACTATCTGAATAAGCCCGCTAGAACGATATCCGTTCTAGCGGGCTATTTGCGTTTGGGCGCTGGTGGCTACATTATGCCTATTAATCTTTAAGTCCAAAGAGGTTATCGGCTTCATCGTCAGGCATATATTCCAGCACATCGCCCGGTTGGCAGTCGAGTGCCCGGCATATCGCGTCAAGAGTTGAAAAGCGCACGGCAGAAACCTTGCCCGTCTTGATACGCGACATATTGACCTGGGAGATACCCACGCGTTCCGCAAGATCTTTGGATGAGATCTTGCGTTCGGCAAGCATGCGGTCGAGCCGCAGAATAATCATGGATTCCCCCTAGAGCAACTCGTCATCTTGTATTTGCAGGATACACCCGTACTGGAAGACGCTGGCAATCAGGCTAATAATCAGGCCTGCAAAGAGCATAGAGGGGTCGAGCAGCTGGCCGCCAAGCGCATCCGTAAAGTTGCCGCCAAATCCTGAGAGTATCAGCCCCGTGGCTATGGCACCAAGAAGCTTCACAGCAACGCCGCCAATAAGGAACAAATGTCCTACTTGACGTAGTATGCGGATGCATTCGAGGTCAAAGGGCCTTCCCGCCTTTTCAATGGCGGAGAAAAACCTGTATGCGCTTAGCGCGATGGCAAGCGCGAGGCATGTCATCATGACGCTCCCTATGGCAGTATGACCGTCGTGCGCGACAAGCATAAGAGGGGTCTGTGCGTTGGTGCCGACGAGAGCGAGAAACGGTCCTTCGCCAGCCTTAAACTCTACGGATTGAAGATAGAACCCTTGGGAGAGGCTAGGCAATATGAGTAGAAGCTCGATTGCAATGACTGCGAGGAGTCCCAGAGCGAGCGCCACGGTGGTGCAGATTGTGGCCCATTTGCAGATGTGAGTGAGCTTCCTCAGATCGGCTATTGCCTGTTCGCGGTTGATGGCTTTATTCGATTTGGATACGTTCCAGCGGATCATAGCTCCTCCAACCAATGTCTTGGATGATACTTAATTTATATAACATACTTAACGATAAACGATAAACAATTACAGATTAGAGTAAGTAATGTTTATAAGACGAATAGCGAGAGCTTATGGCATATCCAGGGAGTGAGAGTTTGGCACGTGGGGGATGGACGAGTATCGAAATTTCCCGCAACCGCGCAAGTGCTTCATCGGGTCTCCCTAATTCATATGGAAAAAGAGCTGCAAACGATTGGAAATAACCGCTGAGCGGTCGAAAACTACCGTTCACCGATAATTTCTAAACTGGTTCTAACTGGTATTAAGTCAAAAAGACCAATTCACAAATCTTCATAATGACCTGCATTTTTTCTACACGCTATTTTTAGCCGACTTGCGTTGTTTAGACATAAAAATAGTTCCGATCTTTTGCCAAAGCATTTCGAAACGGTTTCAAACCCGCAGGTAGAAGTGTTAACGAGCGGTAAACGGTCGAATTTTAACCGTGAGCGGTGCAAAAACGTTTTACTGTATGAATCAAAGAAAGCAACCTCTTCTGTGGTGACATAGTGACAACAACACGTCACGTGGTTACTACCAGTTGAGAAACCACTGGTCTTTAAAGAACGCTTTCCAAGAAGCTTTAAGGGCACTCGCCCGCTGGCTTCCGAACATCATCGGACTCAGATCGTACACACCTTCGGAAGGGAAATTTGAATGGTTGGCTTTATTCTTACCGGTCATGGACAGTTCGCACCCGGCCTCGCAAGCGCTATCGCTATGGTCGCTGGCGACCAGCCCGCTTTTACCGTCGTTCCTTTTGAGGGCGACCAGGCTGCTTCCTACGGTGAGGATCTCCGCGCCGCTATTACCGCCATGCGCGAGGAGTGCGATGGCGTGCTCGTCTTTACCGACCTGCTTGGTGGTACCCCGTTCAACCAGGCAATGATGATTGCCCAGGATGTCGACAACGTCGAGATTCTGACTGGAACTAACCTTCCCATGGTTATTGAGCTTCTGTTCCTCCGCGGCAACGCCACGCTCGCCGAGCTTGGCGAGCAGGCCGTGACCGTTGGCCAGACGGGCATCACCGCCCAGACGGTCGCTTCCGTCGCTGGTGCCGAGGAAGAGGATATCTTCGGCGACGAGGACGGCATCTAATGGCCGATTTCGGAGCCAGTGTTCTGAGTTCCTCGGTCGCCCTTTTAGGCCTGCTTGTCATCATGGGCTTGATTTACACCATCTGGTCGCAAATCAACATGAAGAAGAAGCAGAAGTACTTCAAGGAGCTGCACACCGAGCTCAAGCCGGGTCAGGAGGTTCTTTTCGCCGGCGGTATCTACGGAACCGTCAAGGGCATCGAAGGCGAAAAGGTCCAGATCAAAGTCCGATCCGGTGCCGTCGTAGATGTTTCGCGTTACGCGATTCAGGAGATCAAGTAACTGTCGTCAGCAAATAACGAAAGGAAGCTGATCAACATGGCAGAACCCAACATTCTTCTTACCCGCATCGATAACCGACTGGTCCATGGTCAGGTCGCTACCCAGTGGAACTCCACCCTGGGCTCCAACCTCATCCTCGTCGCCAACGACGATGTGTCGACCAACACCATGCGCCAGAACCTCATGAAGATGGCCGCTCCCGCCGGCGTCGCTACGCGTTTCTTCTCCCTGCAGAAGACCATCGACGTCATTGGCAAGGCGAGCCCGCGCCAGAAGATCTTCATCGTGGCCGAAACACCGGAAGACGTGCTTACGCTCGTCAAGGGCGGTGTGCCTATAAAGAAGGTAAACATCGGCAACATGCACATGTCGGAAGGAAAGCGCCAAGTCGCCACCTCCGTCGCAGTTAACGACGAGGATGTCGCTGCGTTTAAAGAGCTGCAGGAATTGGGGGTGGAGTTGGAGATCAGGCGCGTTCCGAGCACGCCTGTTGAGGACACGAGCAAGCTCTTCTCGTAATCCTCGTGATCCACGTTGTCAGGAGTGAAACCCTGACGTTCTGTACGTGATATCCAAAGTGCGTACATACATTTTGAAAGGAGGAGCAAGATGGAATACTCGATCATCCAGGTCGCTCTGGTCTTCATCGTCACGTTCGTCGCGGCAATCGACCAGTTCAACTTCCTCGAGTCTCTCTATCAGCCCATCGTCACCGGCGCCGTCATCGGTCTTATCCTTGGCGACCTCAACACCGGTCTTCTCGTGGGTGGTACCTATCAGCTCATGACGATCGGCAACATGCCGATCGGAGGCGCTCAGCCGCCTAACGCCGTCATCGGCGGCATCATGGCAGCCATTCTCGCTATCGCTACGGGCCTCGAGCCCAACGCGGCAGTCGGCCTTGCCATTCCGTTCGCTCTGCTTGGTCAGCTCGGCGTTACCCTGGTCTTCACGCTTATGTCGCCCCTCATGTCCTCCGCGGACAACATGGCTCATAACGCTGACACCAAGGGCATCGAGCGCCTGAACTACTTCGCCATGGCTCTGCTCGGCCTGATCTTCGCTGTCGTCGTCACCCTGTTCTTCATCGCTGGCGCTACCATCGGTCAGACCATCGCTTCCGCCATCCCGACTTGGCTGCAGACCGGTCTGTCCGCTGCAGGCGGCATGATGCGCTTCGTCGGCTTCGCCGTCCTGCTCAAGGTTATGATGAACCGCGATATGTGGGGCTTCTTCCTCATGGGCTTTGGCCTCGCGCTCATCACCGTTGCCAACGATTCTCTGGCAACCCCTGCCCTGCTCATCCTCGCTCTCATCGGCTTCGGCATCGCTTTCTGGGACTTCCAGCAGCAGACCGAGCTGAAGGGTGCAGCTGTTTCTGACGGAGGTGACTTCGAAGATGGCATCTAATGAGTATGTGATCCCGGAGCACTACGAGGATCTCACTCCTGCTCCGCAGCTCGACCAGAAGACCCTCAACAAGATGGCTTGGCGCTCCTGCTTCCTGCAGGCATCGTTCAACTACGAGCGCATGCAGGCCGCTGGCTGGCTTTACTCCATCATCCCCGGTCTGGAGAAGATCCACACCAACAAGAACGACCTCGCGGCTTCCATGAGCCACAACCTGGAGTTCTTCAACACCCACCCGTTCCTCGTCACCTTTGTTATGGGTATCGTGCTTTCGCTCGAGCAGAACAAGGTTGACATCCCCACGATCCGCGCCGTCCGCGTCGCCGCAATGGGCCCGCTCGGTGGTATCGGTGACGCCCTGTTCTGGCTGACGCTCGTGCCTATCACGGCCGGCATCACCTCCAACATGGCCATCAACGGCAACGCCGCTGCGCCGATCATCTTCCTGGTGATCTTCAACGTCGTCCAGTTCGCTCTGCGCTTCTGGCTCATGAACTGGTCCTACAAGCTTGGCACCAGCGCTATTGACGCTCTGACCGCCAACATGCAGGCCTTCACGCGTGCCGCTTCCATCATGGGCGTCTTCGTCGTCGGTTGCCTGGTCGTCACCATGGGTGGCACCCAGATCAACCTCCAGATCCCCAACGGCACCACCCGTGGCCTCTCCGCTACTACCGTGATCGTCTCCGAGAAGGAGGCCGAGAACTTCACCGGTATGGAGGGCATCGATACCGAGACCGCTGAGGCCGGTACCATCGCCATGACCGATGAGGACGGCAACGCCCTCACCGCTTCCGATGCCGACGGCAACGCTGTTGAGTGCGGTGTCAGCGATCTGGGCAACGGCATGGAGTCCGTTACCTACGGCACCGTCACCGAGGATCCGGTCAACTTCTCTGTTGCCGACACCCTCAACACCATCGTCCCGAAGCTCGTCCCGCTTATGCTTACGCTGCTGCTTTACTACATGTTCGCTAAGCACAGCTGGACCCCGACCAAGGGCATTCTGCTGCTCTTCGTTCTGGGCATCCTGGGCGCTGGCCCGCTTGGTCTCTGGCCGAGCATCTGGTAAGGCTCTAGCTTGAGGGGTGTGTCCCTACGCGGCTCACACCCCGACCCCTTAAGCCATGTGTATGTTAAAAGCCGCGTGCTCGAAAGAGCGCGCGGCTTTTGTTTTCTTGATGATTCGGGTGTGGCAGACAGATAATGCTAAACACCCAAGGTAGTAGCCTAGTTTGAGCAAAAGGGAGGATAGGATGGCGATCGGAGCGCGCAAGCAACCGCTGTACGATCAGCTGGTCGATATTCTGACCGAAAAGATTGACCATGAATATCGCGCCGGTGACATGATTCCTTCCGAGCGCGAACTTTCGGAGCGCTATGGTCTCTCGCGCACTACGGTACGCCTGGCTCTGCAGGAACTGGAGCGTTTAGGACTGGTGGTTCGGCAGCACGGTCGCGGTACCTTTGTGACCGACCGTTCGGCAAAGGCAACCAATCTTATGCAGTCCTACAGCTTTACCGAGCAGATGCGCGCGATGGGTCGCGACCCCGAGACCACGATTCTCGATTTTTGCGAGATGGAGGCCGATAAGAATCTGGCCGAGCATATGGGATTACGTATCGGTGATCGCATTTTTAAGCTCAAGCGCCTTCGTTCTGCCGACAACATTCCCATGATGGTCGAACGTAGCTATCTACCGGTTCGTCAATTTCTGTCCCTAAAGCGACCGCTGCTGGAGCGTAAGCCGCTTTACGATGTGATTGAGCAAGACTTTAAGCAAAAAATACGCGTGGCCGAAGAGGAGTTCTATGCGAGCATAGTCCGTCCCACCGATGCCCACCTTTTGGAAATCGTCGAGGGCTCGCCTGTGCTCGATTTGGTTAGGACTACGTATAACGAGTCAAACGAGGTTGTGGAGTATACGCTCTCGGTTGCTCGTGCCGATCAGTTTAAATACAAGGTTTACCACCAGCGTAGCGATTAGTGTCTGCACCGTTTCCATATGATGATTCTTTGTATTTAACTGGTTACTACCAGATAACCAACCGAAGTGTATAATTGCACGTCAGAGGATTACTTCTAGAGAGAGGTATTAGAAATGTTCGAGAAGAGTGTCGAGGAGCTCACCGAGCTCGGCGCCCAGATCACCACGGCCGAGATTGCTCAGCAGCTCGAGCTTTGGCGTGATACGCTCAACATCTATCGCGAGAACAAGGAGGCCATCGAGGCCTTCCTGGCCGAGGCTCGCGCTATGGGCGAGGGCCGTCTGTCCGTTGTCTTCACCGGTGCCGGTACGTCCGACTACGTTGGCGATACCTGCGCCCCGTACCTGCGTCACGCTGGCAACACTGATCTCTACGACTTTAAGCCCATCGCCACGACCGACATCGTGAGCGCACCGCGCGACTTCCTGCGCGCCGAGGATCCCACGCTCGTGGTTTCCTTTGCCCGCTCCGGCAACAGCCCCGAGAGCCTTGCTGCCGTCGCCGTTGCCAAGGAGCTCGTCCACAACGTCAAGTTCCTCAACATCACCTGCGCTCCCGAGGGCAAGCTCGCTGTCGAGTCCGCTGATGACCCCAATGCGCTGACGCTGCTCATCCCGCGCGCCAACGACAAGGGCTTCGCCATGACCGGTTCCTACACCTGCATGACCCTGCTCTCTACCCTCATCTTTGACGAGGCTTCCGACGAGCAGAAGGCCGAGTGGGTCGAGACCATCGCCAAGATGGGCGAGGAGGTCATCGCTCGCGAGTCCGAGGTTGCCGATTACCTGGCTGGCGACTTCAACCGCGTGACCTACTTGGGTTCCGGCTCCTTCGGTGGCCTTGCCCAGGAGAGCCAGCTCAAGATCCTCGAGCTCGCTCACGGTCTAGTCGCTACTTCCTACGACACCTCTATGGGTTATCGTCACGGACCCAAGTCCTTCGTCGACGACAAGACCCTCGTGTTCGTTTTCGTCAACAACGATGCCTACACCCGTCAGTACGATATCGACATCCTCAACGAGATCGGTGGCGACAAGATCGCTCAGCACACCGTTGCCGTTCAGCAGGATGGCGCTACCGTCTACGAGGGCGAGTCCTTCACCTTTAAGGGCTATGAGGCACTCCCCGAGGGCTACCTTGCCCTGCCGTTCGTGATGTTTGCCCAGGCCATCAGCCTGCTCAACTCCGTGCGCGTGGGCAACACGCCCGATACGCCGAGCCCCACCGGCACGGTCAACCGCGTGGTTAAGGGCGTGACGATTCACCCCTTCACCGCTTAATCGCGTCCCCCCTGCAAGGGCGCCCGTCCGCTCATAACGGCGGGCGGGCGCTTTTTGTTTTCACATGGACCGGGTATAAGCATCACCATAGTCAACTGCTTTAGAAGCAAGGAGTGCATATGAGCACGTACGCAATTAAGGCTGACAAGTTCTTCTTGCCGGCAGGTCCGCAGCTGGGCGGCTATCTTATGATCGAGGATGGCGTCTTTGGCGCCTGGCAGGCCGACGAGCCCTCTTGCGAGATCAAGGACTACACGGGATCGTGGATCGCACCGGGTATGGTCGATACCCACATCCATGGCTTCTACAACCACTCAACTACCGATAACGACCCCGAGGGTATCGATATCAGCTCGACTGAGCTCGCCCGTCGCGGTACCACCAGCTGGCTACCCACGACGTTCACCGATGGCGTCGAGCAGATCAAGGACGCCTGCGCCGCCATCGCTCAGGCGGACGAGGGTCGCGGCCCCGACTTCTGCGGTGCTCGCATTCAGGGCATCTACCTGGAGGGCCCCTTCTTTACCATGAAGCACGTGGGCGCGCAGAACCCCGCTTATCTTATCGATCCCTCCGAGGAGGTCTTTGATCAGTGGCAGGAGGCTGCGGGCGGTCGCATCGTTAAGAGCGCCATGGCGGCCGAGCGCGACGGCGCCGCTGCTTATGCGGCTGCTCTGAACGCCAAGGGTGTGGTGACCAGCATCGGTCACTCCGACGCCACCTACGATGAGTGCATCGCCGCCATCAACGCCGGTGCCAGCTGCTTTACGCATACCTATAACGGCCAGCGCGGGCTGCATCACCGTGAGCCCGGTGTCGTGGGTGCTGCCATGTCCACGCCCGAGACCTACGCCGAGATCATCTGTGATGGCAAGCACGTGAACCCTGCCGCCATCAAGGCGCTGCTGCAGGCAAAGGGCTGGCAGCATACGGTGCTCATCACCGACTGCCTGGGCTGCGGCGGCATGCCCGAGGGCAGCTACACCAGTGGCGGCATGGACGTCATCATGAAGGACAACCTGTGCTGGCTCGCCGACGGCAAGAGCATTGCCGGCTCGGTGCTCACGCTTGCCCAGGGCGTCAAGAACATCGTCGACTGGGGCATCGCCAGCGCCGATATCGCCATTCGCATGGCAACCGAGGTGCCGGCGCGCTCCGCGCACATCGAGGATAAGTGCGGCAGCATCATGCCGGGTCGCGACGCCGACTTTGTCGTGTTCGACCGTGAGCTCACCCTCGTCGAGACGTATGTTGGCGGCCAGAGCGTCGGCAACGCCTTTACCGAGTAACGATAGAAAAAGACGGCGGGCCCGAATCTGCTCGGACCCGCCGTATGGGTTAAACGCTCAAAAGCACCTTTACAGTTACAGCTTGTTAGCGATCTTCTTTGCCGTGCGCTTAATGCCGGCCACCAGGCCTCCTGCAGGATGCTCCTTCTCGTATGCTAGGCGCTTCTCGCGCTTGGCGTACTCTTCGACGATGATGTCGCCATACTCGTCTTCGATCTTGTCGAAGAAGTCGACGGCGCCCTTAATTTCCTCAGCGGTCGGGTGTCCCTTTTGGACACCGCCAGCGAGCTTGAACGGCCCCCACGTGTCAAAGCCGGGGCAGCCGTAGACACCCATAAAGATGGCCTGCCTCATGCGGCAGATACCATCGATATCCTTGCCGTACCACTTGTTTTTGCCACCGTAGGTCATAAGGCCAAACACCTTGTCCTGCGGCTGCAGCACGTTAGTGAGCACGCGTGCCATGTCCTTGTCGATCTCGGAGTAATAGATGCCCGTGGCGACGCCGATCAGATGGTATTCGTGGAGGTCGGGGTATTCGTTTTTGCCGAGCGTTTTCACATCGAGGGTATCGATTTCGGGGTGCGCCTCGACGATGGCGTCTACGAGCTTTTTCGTATTGCCGTGGTGACGTGAGGCATAGAGGATGATGGTTCGCATAAGAAGGCCTTTCAGCTGTAATTGCATCAATGTCTGTATGGTACCCCGTTGCATGGCTGGGATACCGGACGCATCGATGAACGTGCGGGTTTGTCCTTTGGTCAGGGCCGAGACGGGTTCTTGCGAGCAAAAAGCAGTTGTTCGAAAGGATGGGCAATGGAATACGCTCTCTCCAACGATTCGATTTCTATTAAGGTGTCCACAGCTGGTGGTTCGTTTACCTCGATTGAGGCTGGAGGTCGCGAGTATTTGTGGCAGGGCGATCCCGCCGTGTGGTCCGGCCAGGCACCGATTTGCTTCCCGATTTGCGGAGGCTTGCGCGATGGTAGCGCCATGACGTTTGCCGGGCATCATGTAAAGCTCGCTCGCCACGGCTTTGCGCGCAAGCAGGAGTGGAAGCTGCAGAGCCAAGGCGAGAACGAGCTGGCGATGTGCCTGGCTTCGGAGGATAACGCCGCGCTGCTGAGCGATTATCCGTACCCGTTTAAGCTCGTCGCCCGTTATACGCTCGAGGACGCCGCCGTGCGCGTTTCCTATGAGGTGACCAACGAGGGCACCGAGGACATGCCGTTCTTTATCGGTGGGCATCCCGGCTTTAGGTGCCCGCTCGATGAGGGCGAGGCCTATACGGACTACGAGTTGCGCTTTGAGAAAGAAGAGGCTGCAGAGCTTTGCACCGCTGTCCCTTCGACTGGCTTGATTGACGTGGACAAGCGCTCCAAGAACCCCATGGTGGGAAAGACGCTGCCCCTGTCGCACGAGCTCTTCGATTTTGCGGAGACCATCTTTGACGTGCTCGAGAGCCGCCAGGTCACGCTTTCCAAAAAGGGCGAGGACAAGGGCGTCCGCCTGAGCTTTGAGGGCTTCCCATATCTCATTGTGTGGAGCAAGCCCGAGGGTGATTTTGTGGCAGTTGAGCCTTGGGGCGGCCTTTCGACCTGCTCCGATGAGGACGACGTGCTTGAGCATAAGCGTGGCTGCCTTGTCGCCAAGCCCAAGGAGACCGTCGTTCGCTCGTTCACGATTGAGATTCTGTAATTCCGTTTTGTCGACTCGTATCGCGAGGCACAAGGAGCCTGCGAGATAAGGAGCTAAAAATGATCCTCACCGTTACGATGAACCCGTCCGTCGATACACGCTATCAGCTCGATGAGCTCATTATCGACGACGTTAACCGTGTGACGCCCGAAAAGACCGCCGGCGGCAAGGGTCTCAACGTGGCCCGTGTACTGGGTCAGCTGGGCGACGACGTTGTGGCAACCGGTCTACTCGGCGGCCACATGGGCGCCTACATGGCCGAGCTCATGGATGCCAACGGCATTAAGAATGATTTTGTACCCATCAAGGGCGAGACTCGCATTTGCCTTAACATCCTCCACGCCGGCAACCAGACCGAGCTACTCGAGAGCGGCCCGACGATTGCCCCCGAGGAGCTCGATGCCTTTACCGCCAAGTTCGCCGAGCTTGCGAGCAAGGCCGCTGTCGTTACCATCTCGGGTTCGCTGCCCCGTGGTGTCGAGGCAGGCTACTACGCCAAGATCACGGGTATTGCCGAGAACGCCGGCGCCAAGGTGCTGCTCGATACCTCGGGTGCTTCGCTCGAGGCCGCCCTTAAGTCCGAAATTAAGCCCGAGCTGGTCAAGCCTAACCTGACCGAGATTAACGGCCTTCTGGGCACGAGCTTTACCACCGACGATGTGGACGAGCTCCGCGCCGCGCTCGCCTCTGATGCCCGCTTCTCCGATATCCCCTGGGTCGTCGTGTCCATGGGCGCTGCCGGCTCCGTGGGCTTCCATAATGGCCGTGCATTCCGCGCCAAGACCCCCGATATCCCCGCCGTTAACGCTACGGGCTCTGGCGATTCGACCATTGCCGGCTTCGCGCATGCGATTGCTGCTGGCGCGGATGACGAGACGGTGCTGCGTACCGCCAACACCTGCGGCAAGCTCAATGCCATGGATCCCATGACTGGCCACTTGGTTATGGATCGTTGGGACGAGGTTTACAACGGCGTTGTCGTGACCGAGCTGTAGGAGCTTGTGCGCCGCCCCCGGCATCGGTTGCTTGCTTGTGGTTAGAGTTGACGGCAAGTGCGGTAGCATTATGCTGGGGCGCGACGCCGATGCTGTCGTGTTCAATCCCGACCTTACCCTGGTCGAGACGTATGTGGGTGGCAACAGCGTCGGTAATGCATTTACCGAGTAGCTGCCAAATAAACGATCCGAGAGGGGATTTAGATGATTTACGGTGCATTGGGCGATATCGAGGAATACCGCGGAATGCTCAAGGGCCTCGACGTGCTGATCGACTGGCTCGAGGAGAACGACCCGGCACAGCTCGAGGTCGGCAGCCATCCGATTTTGGGTGAGAAGGTCTTTGCGAACGTCATGTCTCCCACGACGCGTCCCGAGGCTGAGGCTCACTATGAGACGCATCAGCGCTATCACGACCTGCAGATCGACGTCGAGGGTCGCGAGGCCTTCAAGGTCGCTACGGGCAGCCTGACGCTGGTCCAGGAGTTTGACGAGAAGGACGACTACGATCTGGTCGATTCCGACGCTTCGATCGCCGGCGATCTTGCCGACGACAAGTTTGCGCTGTTCGTTGCCGGCGAGCCTCACATGCCCACGCTCGAGTTCCCGGGCGATGGCGCACAGCCGGTCAAGAAGATCTGCTTTAAGTTGCTTGCCGACGCCTACTGGGAGGAGTAGCGAGCTGCTCGGCTGAGCTGTTCGTCTGATGGCGTGATTCCCCTAGGGAAATCACGCTAGGACCCCGCCAAACGGGTTTTCCCTAGGGAAATCACGTTTGGCGGGGTTTTCTGTTTTGAATAGGGAAGCCTCATTTATTTGCGAAGAACATCGGCTAGCCGCAGGATTGAAATCATCGACCGATAAGTGAGTTCCACTTTTTCGCCCGCAAGCAGTCGTTTCGAGCCAATCTCATCTAGCCCCACAAGCTGAGAAAACAGCGGGCTGCTCATCGTGCCCTCGTCAATTGATTCCCTTATGGTCTTCAAAACGTCCGTATCATGAAGCGACGCCGAGCTATAGGGGACAACACGAGCGGAACTCTCAATTAACGACGAAACAAAAGGATGGAGATGCTTTGGACATAGTCCATCAAACACCACATCCCCATTGTCGTTCGAGCCGACCAGGCGCCAAGTATAATGATCGACCCAGTCATCCCCGTCGTATATGGCGTTCATGAGCAACTTCCCGTCTAGAGAGAGAAACCTATTTGGACATCGGGGCGCAAGACCGCAATCCATATCGGGCCTGCAGCAGCTCCAACCCAACGCACCACATAGGTTCCCTTTCGTACATGTGTATCAATCTGCCCCGAAATGCCGGTGAATGCAATTCCAGACCCGTTTGTCGGATAGCAATCGACGTATTTTTGTTTTCCGCTCACAACCTTGTATAGATATATCGTTCCAGCAAAAGAGAAGGGATCGTTCGCAATTTTGTCCGGAAGAACTTGCCACCTCAAAATCCCGCTACCAATATGGTCAAGCTTGACCGTTCCGCCGTCCCCCTCAAAAGTGGCAAGGGGATTTACCCAAGACTGAGAGTCGGCATCGCCCTCCTTAGCAGTTATCAGCAGACTGCCCGTATAAGACTGCTGAGGCTCACCTTCAGGACAGACAGCCTTGGCCCAAGAAGGGCCACTCAGGCAGAACAGTCCGAGCAGCATCAATACCAACAAAAGAAAACCCTTAGTTCTTTTCATCTATATCCCCAACGTCTCTCGACATTTGTATATCGTGACTATTTTAGATCTATATGGCCAATTCGAGCCCTCACCATGGCAATTGTTGCAGCTGGGTTTCTTTTCATTAAGATTTCACTTTGGTAAATCCCCGCCCCTAAGCATTAAACCCGAAGTCCACCGAGTGGGCCGCTGTTGACGTGGCGATGCTTGGATTGGCGCGCACGCACTCAAAATCGGCAACAAAAAAGCCGCCCGAAGGCGGCTATCTTGAGCAATGGAGCCAGCGACCGGGCTCGAACCGGTGACCCCCGCTTTACGAGAGCGGTGCTCTACCAACTGAGCTACGCTGGCGGCCATGTGATGACGCAACTGAGGCGTCAACGGCTGTCTATGATACGGGACATCGCACATCCGCGCAAGTGTTCTGACGGCTTTTCTCACTTTAAATGCACTAATATTAGAGGCGTGATGTCTGCAGTGCCCATTTGGTACTTGACCTGCTGTTGAGTTGGTGGCCGACGTCCCGCTCGTATGGGTCTCAAACAGAATGGGGCAGCCATGGCTCAACCCAAGATCCTTCTCACGCGTATCGATGACCGTTTCATTTACGGGCAAGACGTTGAGCTGTGGAATGAGGCGGTTGGTTCCAACCTCGTCCTAATCGTTAACGACGAGATTGCGGCGGATTCGCGCAAGTGGGCGCCTATGAGGGTCGCGGCGCCAGAAGGCGTGTGGATGCGGTTTTTCTCGGTGCAAAGGACCATCGACATCATTCATACCGCAACGCCGCGTCAATGGATTCTGATCATGGTGGCCTCACCCGCCGATGCGCTCGCGCTGGTTAAGGGTGGTGTGCCGATCACCAAGATCAGCATCGGTCACATGCAAGCAGGGGAAGGCAAGCGCCCCATAACGCCTGCAGTTGCCGTAGACGACGCAGACGTCGCTGCCTTCAAAGAGCTGCAAGCACTCGGTATAGAGCTAGAAATCCGCTATCTCCCCAGTTCTGCCCCCGACCCCATCGGCAATCTGTTCAACTGATCCCTTGGGGACGGAGGAAACCGGATTATTTTGCCCTTGCGAGGGATACGCGCGATGCCGCCTGCCAAAAACTATGTCCATTTACTACGTTTGATCGGCTATCGCCGAGCATGTCGGATTTGAGAAAAACAAAACCGCAGGTAGACGGCTCGCGAATTTAACAAAAATCGGTGCATGGTCGAGCATCCCGGGCTAAACGTAGTAAATGGACATAGTTTTGATATGTCACCCATACAGTCACAGCAAAAATGAGCCCAAAAGATGAAAAAACGCCCGCCGGCGGTGGTGCCGGCGGGCGCTGGTGTGCGATATGTCGCGTTGTGGGCTTAATGCCTCATAAAGTGGTACTCGATCACATTGCTGTAGGGGTGACCCGGGCCCACAATGCCCTGCGGGAATAGCGGCTGGTGCGGCGTGTCGGGGTACATCTCGGCCTCGAGGGCAAAACCGGCGCCCCAGCCATAGTTGGCATCGTCCTTGGCGTGCTCGTCGCCCAGCCAGTTGCCGGTGTAGAGCTGCACGCCCGGGGCGGTGGTGTAGTAGTCCAGCTCGCGGCCGGTCCACATTTCCTCAACATGCAGGGCACGGCGCAGATTACGGCCGTACTGATAGCCATCGATGCACAGGCAGTGGTCGTAGCCACGGGCTTGCTTAATCTGCGGATCGTCGGCCTCCATGCCAGGCGCGACGGGGCGCAGCTCGCGAAAGTCAAACGGCGTGCCCTCGACCGGAGCGATCTCGCCGGTGGGGATGTTCTGCTCGTTAATGGGCAGGTAGTGAGCAGCATTAGCAACAAAGAAGTGCTCGCAGTCCATGCCGGCGTTATGGCCGGCAAGGTTAAAGTACGTGTGGTTGGTCATGGACACGTACGTGGCGCAGTCGCTCTCGCAGCTATACTCGATACGAAAGGCGCCGGTGCGCGTCACGGTAAACACGGCCGTAAAGGTGCGGTTGCCGGGAAGACCCAGCTCGCCATCCTCAAGCGCGGTGGTCATGCGCACGGCGTTGTGGACCTCGTCGAGCTCAGCATCCCACACGCGCTTGTGCAGGCCGCGCTCAAGATCGCTGTGCAGGTTGTTGACGCCTTCGTTGGCCGGCATATGCCAGTCCGTGCCGTCGATGGTGATCGTGGCACTCGCAGTGCGGTTGGCCACGGGGCCGATGGTCGCGCCAAAGCAGGCGGGGTTGTCAAAGTAATCCTCGAGCTTATCGAAGCCCAGCACCACATCGCGCACGTTGCCGGGAATGTCGGGCACATCGATGCCCAACACGGTGGCGCCAAAGTCCATAATGCGAACGCAGATCTCGGGCCCGTTGAGGGTGTAGCGATGAACGGGGGTACCGCACGGCGCGGTGCCGAAAAGCTCGGAAGTGATCATTTGGTTCCTAACATCGAGGTATTTCGGACAAACTGTAGCGCGAACAGGCGAGATTATCACTACACCCCACTAAAGCAGGGGGTATTTTTCTCAAAAAAGTGATGATTGGGGCTGTGTGGGCGCTCATTTTTGGCGCGCGCGATTCTGATACAATTTGTTCGTTACTGTTTGAACGGTATGCGCGCATAGAACAGCGAGGATTCATCGTGATTAAGGCAGAGCGACAGGATAAGGTTCGTCAGCTGCTCGAAGAGCAGGGCACGGTCTCGGTTAAGGAGATTTCGGATGCGCTGGGCGTTTCGGACATGACGATTCGCCGCGACCTCGAAGAACTTGCGAGTCTGGGTGAGATCGAGCGCGTGCACGGCGGCGCCCGCAGTGCGCAGGGTCGTCCCCACGCTATGTTGCGCCATGAGTATTCGCACAGCGAAAAGCGCACCAAGCATGCCGAGGAAAAACTGCAGATCGCACGCCGTGCTGTGGAGCTTATCGAGGAAGGCTCGACCATCTTTTTGGGTACGGGCACCACGGTTGAACAGATGGCCTCGATGCTGCCGACGTTTCGCCTGCGCATTGTGACCAATTCGCTTTCGGTGTTTAACCTGCTCGAGGCGCGCGAGGACTGCGACCTGTGCCTCGTGGGCGGTATGTACCGTCGCCGCACCGCCGCTTTTGTGGGACCAACGGCCGAGGATACCCTGCGCGCGCTGGGCATCGATGCGGCGTTTATCGGCGCCAACGGTATCTTGGACGGTGACGTATCCACATCCAACATGGACGAGGGCCGTATCCAGCAGCTTGCCTTTAGCAAGGCGGACTCGCGCTATCTGATCGCCGACTCCAGCAAGATCGGCAAGCGCGACTTCTACACCTTCTGCCGTCTGGACAGCCTGGATGCCGTGGTGTGCGAGCCAGGTATTACCGATGCGGATCGCGCCGCCATCGAGGAGCACACGCGGGTCATCTGCTAGTTTAGGTGTTACAGATTGAGATTTTCTGACCGGACGTCCTGTTTGTCTCGATTTGTAACAGCTGGGACCGAAAACCCCTGCTAGATGTTACAGATCGAGACAAACGGCCTGTTCGAACCGAGCCAAAACAAATAGGCCGCATGCGAACCCGTGGAGGGATTCTCATGCGGCCGACAGGGGGTATGCGGCGGAAACTAGGCCATGAGCAGGCCGGTCTCCGCGACGTTCTTGTACCAGTACGCGCTGGCCTTGGGATAGCGCTTCTGGGTCTCAAAGTCGATGTAGAACAGGCCGTAGCGCTTGTTATAGCCGTTGGTCCAGGAGAACTGGTCCTGCAGCGACCACACAAAGTAGCCGTCGACGTTCACGCCGCCGTCGATCGCCTTGAGGATCCATGCGAGATGCTGACGCATATAGTCGATGCGAGGGGCGTCGTCGATAAAGCCGTCCTCAAAGTCGTCCTTATAGCCCATGCCGTTCTCGGTGATGTAGATCTTCTTATAGTTGGGGTAATCGTTCTTAATGCGCAGCAGCAGGTCGTAGAGACCCTCGGGATAGATAATCCAGTCCCAATCGGTGGTGGGTACGCCTTCGCGCACGCATGACTCGCCCACGCCCTTGAGGAACCAGCGCGAGGAGCCCTTGTCGCCGGTGCCATTGTGGTTGATGTCGTTTTCGCCCTCGGCGGCACGCAGGAACTGGCACTTGTAGGTGTTGACACCCAGGCAATCGTTGTAGGGGAGCGCGGCGGTCAGCGCGGCGATGTCCTCGTCGCGGACGTCGAGCTCGCCGCCGGCGATATGGGCCAGCTTGGTCGCAGCCTCCATGGTGTCGGCTGCATAGTGGCCGCGGAAGGTGGCGTCGAGTACCCAGCGGTTGTTGATGACGTCGGCCATGCGGGCTGCCTCGCAGTCGGCGGCGTTGTTGGGGTCGAGGGGATACTTGGGCTCCAGGTTCTGGACAATGCCGATCTCGCCCTCAAAGCCGCCCTCATGGAAGGCGACGACAGCCTTGGCGTGGGCCACCATCATGTTGTGCATGAGCTGGAAGGCCTTGTCCAGGCGGTATTTCTCGCCGTGCGGCCAGTTGCCAACGATAAAGCTGCCCTCGGCGGTTGCGGGAATCTCGTTAAAGGTAAACCAGTGCTTGACTTCGGTGAACTCGGCAAAGCAGAACTTGGCGTACTCGACGAAGGCGTCGATTGTCGTGCGCGTCAAGAAGCCCTCGCCGCCGTCCTGGTAGAAGGCCTCGGGCGTATCGAAGTGGTCGAGCGTGACATAGGGGATAACGCCGGCTTTGTTGCAGGTGGCGAAAAGCTCGTGATAGAAAGCGACGCCCTCGGAGTTAATCTCGCCGGTGCCGTTGGGGAAGATGCGGCTCCAAGCGATGGAGACGCGAATGCCGTTGATGCCGAAGCGCTGGCACAAGTCGATATCGACCGGATACTTGTTGTAGAAATCGCTTGCGGGGTCGGGGGAGAAGCGACCCTGGGCAGCCAAAAAATCGTCCCAGGGCACTTTGCCCTTGCCGTGCGTGCGGGTCTCGCCTTCAACCTGGTAAGCGGCGGTGGCGCCGCCAAACACAAAGCCGTCGGGGAACTGCATGGGGTTGGTCATGAGTCATCCTTTCTGTGGGATACGAATAGGGAGAGGTGCCCGAACTGGGGATTCGGGCACCAACAGGGGAGAAACTAGTCGAGGTTCTCGCGGAGCCACTTGATGGCGCCAGCAGGGTCGCGAGTAAGGTCGATATATTCCTTACCGCGCGGGGCGAGCAGCTTGATGCCCAGACGATCGGTGTCGGCCTTCATGTCGTTGTAGTAGCTACGAACCTGCGGGGCAAGCACGATAACGTCGTACTGATCCATGATGGCAGTGTGCTGGCCATAAGCTCCGGCAGAGGAAGCGATGTTCTCTCCGGTCTGCGCGGCACCTTCCTTGATGGCGTTGGCAAGCATGGCAGAGGTGCCGGCGCCGGCGCACAGGACGAGGACCTTCAGGCCATCGACATCCTTCTTGGCGGATGCATCGGCAGCGGGCTCGGGCTCGGGCTGATCGGCGACAGGCTTGCTGTCGGCGGCGGCAACAGTCGTCTCGACGGAAGCGGTAGCCTGCTCGACAGCGGGCGCAGAGGGCTTGGCGGCGATGGCAGCGGCACCATTGGACTCGAGACCCAGCTCGGCGGCGCGCTCGGCCTCCTGGTCGCAGAGCAGCTTATCGTATGCCTTCAAGAACGGCAGGTAGATGATGGCGTCCAGCAAGATGATAATCGCGACAAATACCAGGGCGATAAGCTGGAAGTTCGTGGTGATGAAGATGCCGATGGGGGCGGGGGTAGCCCAAGGCACCACGAAGGAGAAGCCGTTCATGCCCACGTTATCGATAAAGAACTTGGCAACACTCACGTTGACGCAACCGGCGGCAACAAAGGGGATGAGCATGTAGGGGTTAAGGATCATCGGCGCGCCAAAGAGCAGCGGCTCGTTGACGGCGAAGGCAACAGGAACAATCGAGGCCTTACCGACGGCTTTGAGCTGCTTGGACTTCATAAAGAGAATCAGCAGAAGCGGCACGATGAACGTGGCGCCGGTGCCGCCGAACTCACCCACGAGCGACATGTTAAAGGTGAGGGAGTGGGCGGGGTGACCGCCTGCCAGCAGAACCTGCAGGTTCTCGGCCTGGTTGGCAAGACGGATGGGGTCGATGCCCGGCTGGACGATCGAGGGGCCGTGGACGCCGATGAACCAGAAGAACGCGGTGGCTGCCTGGATAAGGATAAGGCCAGGATAGGTTTCTGCGGCGGTAAAGAGCGGGGAGAGCAGTTTGATAAGCAGCTCGGAGAACGGAACGCCCATGAGGTTGCGCACGACGACATCGATGATGCCGCAGATGATGACGGCGCCGCCAAAGGGGATGATGTCGCGGAAGTTCTGAGCGATGGCGCCCGGGACCTCCTTGGGCAGCTTAATGGTCAGATCGCGCGAGACGCAGAACTTATAGACCCACACGGTAATGAACGCGGCGATATAGGCCGAGAACAGACCGCGCGTACCCATGCTGGTGCAATCGAAGACCGAAAGTTCGGAGCCGTTGAACTTGGTGGTGAACTGCGTAACGGCGAGCAGCAGCATGCTGCACTGGGCGGCCACCATGGTGGAGCCGTCGTTGAGCACCTTGCCGGCGGGCATGCGACGGTTCATGGAAGCCGTAAAGTTCTTGGCGGTGGTGCCGGCAACCATGATGCCCATGACGCCCATGGTGAAGTTGTACAGCTTATTGCACCAGTCGATGAGCGGCTGAGGCAACGTGATGCCGACCACGCCGGGAAGCGTGGCGATCAGCAGAAAGATCGAAGAGGTGAGGACGATGGGCATGCACCCAAGGAATCCGTCCTTAATGGCCTGGAGGTAGATGTTCCTCGAGATCTTCTCAAAGAACGGTTGATGCTTTTCGAGCATCTTTACGATGGCGTCCATAGAGCTCCTTTGCTACTTAATGCGCGACGCATGTGGATGGAACTGGTCGTCGATGGATGGTCGGGACTGCCCGGAAACCTTCCTGCTTAAGGAAGGCATTGCCAAATGACAACGTTGTCATTTCGTTAATGACAACGTAAGACATTTTTGGAAGAGCAATAAGGATTTACGGGTGAACGGTCGATATTGTCCGATAAACGGCTGATTTGTCAGTCGGGCAGGTAGTGTATGCTAGAACACAAAAAACAAGCGATGCAAAACCGACTGGAGAAGCAGTGGCAACGATGGACAAGAAAAACGTCTCGATGAACGATGTGGCGATTGCCGCAGGTGTTTCTCTCAAGACGGTGTCGCGTGTGATCAACGAGCCCGATAGCGTGCGAGAGTCGACACGCGATAAAGTCCATTCCGCAATGGAGGCGCTCGGGTTTCGAACCAACTTTGCCGCGCGTTCGCTCAAGTTGGGCCGTTACGGGTGCATCGGCGTGGTGATGTTTCACTTGTCGGGCGGCGCCGTGGACATGATTGACGGTATCGCCGATGCCGCCGAAGAACGCGGCTTTGCGCTCACGATGATCAAAAAGCGGGCAGGGGAGAAGATGACCCTTGCCGACGCAGCGCGCAGGATGTCGCAGCTGCCTGTTGATGGCATGATCTTCAATCTGCGCCAGATGGTTGATGACTTTGATACCTTTGAGGCGCCGAAAGACCTCAAGACGGTGATTATCACACCGATGGAACATCCTACCTGCTCTACCGTCAGTGACGACCAAGAGGGCGGCGCGCGTATGGCGTGCGAGTACTTTTTGGACCACGGTCACAAGAACGTGTACTTCGTTTCGGGTAAGAAAGAGTCGCTGTCGAGCCAGTGCCGTATGAAAGGTTGGCGTGCGGCACTCGAGGCACGTGGCATTGAGCCGTCCGAGCCTCTGCAAGGCGATTGGAATGCGGATAGTGGCTATGCCGCGGGCCTTGTGCTTGCCGATAAACCCGATTGCACGGCGATCCTCGCTGCTAACGACTGCATGGCAAACGGTGTGATGATGGCTCTACGTGACAAAGGGCTCAGTGTGCCCGACGACGTGTCCGTGATCGGCTTCGACGATGAGCTCTACAAGACGATTCCCAACTCGATTCTGACGTCGGTGAAGTTTCGCCACCGCGAGCTGGGCATCCGTGCGCTTAACGAGGTCGTTGCGGGTTTGGAAGCCCCGAGCTCCAGAAGTCGTACGCTTGTCTCGGGCGTGTTGGTCGAGCGTGCGAGCGTGCGGGATTTGCGGGCGTAGGCGTGCTCGGCTCGTTCATCTCAACCTGTAACAGGTAGGGCCGAAAATCTCAGCTAGATGTTACAGATTGAGATATCTCTGCTCGGGCGTTCTGTTTGTCTCGATCTGTAACAGCTTGGAGCGAAAAACTCAGCTAGATGTTACAGATTGAGACAAACGTGCGGTACGGTCTGCCCAAAAAAGGCCGGGGGCGGCGCGCCGTGTGACGTGCCGCCCCCGGCTGAGAAATGGGGGACAGGATATGTGAGCGGAGCAATTTTGCTCGCCGCAAGCCGCTAGTCCAGACGACGGGTCTGCGCCACGTGTTTATACCAGTAGGCGCTTGCCTTGGGCGTGCGCTTCTGGGTCTCGAAGTCTACGTAGAAGAAGCCGTAACGCTTGTTGTAGCCGTTGGTCCAGGAAAACTGGTCCTGCAGGCTCCACAGGAAGTAGCCGCCCACGTTGACGCCCACCTCCATGGCCTTGAGCAGCCAACGCAGGTGCTGCTCGATGTAGTCGATGCGCGGCTGGTCGTCCACAAAACCGTCCTTGTAGGGGTCCTTGTAGCCCATGCCGTTCTCGGTGATGAAAATCTGCTTGTAGTTGGGGTAGCGCTGCTTAATGTAGACGAGCAGATCGAACAGGCCCTCGGGATAGATGATCCAGTCCCAGTCGGTGGTGGGGATGCCAGGCTTGTTCACATGCTCGCCAATACCCTTAACGCGCCAGCGGCCAGTGCCCTTCTCGCCCGTACCGTTGTGGTGCAGGTCGTTCTCGCCGTCGTAAGCCTTCAAGAAGCGGCACTGGTAGTTGTTAACGCCCAGGTAGTCGTTGTAGAGCGCGGCCTCGCGCATGATTTCCAGATCCTCGTCTAGGATCTCGATGGTGCCGCCCGAGACGGCAGCCAGGCGGTTGGCGCACTCGAGGGTGTCGGGCGCATAGTCGCCGCGGAAGGTGGCGTCGAGCAAGAACTGGTTTTGCAGCACGTGCTCGTTGTTGGCGGCTTTGATGTCGGCGGGGTCGTTCTCGTTGAGCGGGTACTTAAACTCCAGCGACTGGATGACGCCGATTTTGCCCTTAAAGCCGCCGTTGTGGAAGGCCAGCACGGCCTTGGCGTGGGCGAGCATCATGTTGTGCTCGCACTGGAAGGCCTCGGCCAGATGCGCCTTGACGCCACCGGGGAAGGTGCCCTCGATGTAGGTGTTGGAGGCGTCGGCCCAGATCTCGTTAAAGGTGAACCAGTAGGTCACCTGGTCGGCGTACTCCTTAAAGCAGAAGGTGGCAAAGTCCACAAAGGCGTCGATGGTCTCGCGGTTGAGGAAGTCGCCCTTCTCAAAGAGGGGAAGCGGCGTGTCAAAGTGATGCAGCGTGACAAACGGCTCAACGTGGTGCTTGTGGCACTCGGCGAAGAGATCGTGGTAGAACTGGACACCCTCGGGGTTGATTTCGCCGGTGCCGTTGGGGAAGATGCGGCTCCAGGCAATGGAGAGGCGAATGCCGTTGATGCCGAACTCCTCGCACAGCTCCAGATCGACGGGGTACTGGTTGTAGAAGTCGGAAGCGGGATCGGGGGAGAAACGGCCCTGGGCCTCCAGGAAGTCGTCCCAGGCAACCTTGCCCTTACCGTGAGTGCGGGTCTCGCCCTCTACCTGGTAGGCAGCAGTGGCGCCGCCAAAGACAAAGTCCTCTGGAAACTGCGCAGGCGGGTTGGTGACGCTAGCAGGATTAACGGACATTATGATCCAATCGTCTAAATCGAAGGGCCAGCCGGTCTTGGATAGTCGGCTGGCCCTAAGCGTTACTTACTTCGACAGTTGCTCGCTCACGAAGGTGAGAGACTTGTCGCCGTTCTGGGAGAGCTCGATGTACTGCTTGCCACGGCAGGCGACGCACTTGTTGCCCACGCGCTCACAGTCCTTCTGCAGGTCGGCCAGGTAGCTTGCGGCCTGCGGGGCCAGGACGACCAGGTCAAAGTCGGGGAGCATGTCCACGTGGTTGCCATAGGCCTCGGCAGCGGTCTCGAGGTTAATGCCGCGCTCCTTGGCGGCCTTGGCCAGCGCGTTGGCGAGCAGGCCCGAGGTTCCGCCGCCCTGGCAGAGCACGAGCACGCGCTTGCCGTTGAGGTCGCTGGCGGTCGTTGTCTCGGCAGCGGGTGCTGCGGAAGCGGCGGGGGAGTCGGCCTTCACGGCCTCGGCAGCAGCGCCGGCGGCAACGCTCTTGGCGTCAGCCTTGCCCTGGAAGGCATCGTTGAGCTTGGCGGCCTTCTCGGCGTTCTTGGCGGCGAGCTCCTCCTGGGAGATTTCGGCCTCCTCGGCGCACTTCTGGGCGTCATAGGCACGGAAGAACGGGTAGTACAGAACGAAGTCGACGACCAGGATAAGGGCGAGCATCACAAAAGCGAGCGGCTGGAAGCCCAGGCCCATGATGGTGCCGATGGGGCCGGGGACGGTCCAAGGCAGGGTGTACATAAAGCCGTTCATGCCCAAGAAGTCGATAAAGATCTTGAGGATCCAGATGTTGGCGATCGGGGCAAAGACAAACGGGACAAAGAAGACGGGGTTGAGCACGATGGGCGCGGCGAACAGCAGCGGCTCGTTGACGGCAAAGCAGACGGGGACGATGGCGGCCTTACCGACGGCGCGCATCTCCTGAGACTTGGCCAGGAAGCAGAACATAAAGACCAGGACGAGCGTGGCGCCGGTGCCGCCCATGCAGACGACGAAGTACTGGGCACCCTGGGTCAGGACAGCGGAAGCGTGCTGGCCGGCCTGGAACGCAGCCAGGTTGTCGGTCATGTTGGCAACGAGAGCGGCGGCGATGGCGGGCTCGACGATCGAGGGGCCGTGGACGCCCACGAACCAGAAGAGGCTCATAGCGCCGTAGATCACAGCGAGGCCGATGTAGCCGTCGGCAGCGGTGAACAGGGGCTGGAACACCTGGATGACGCCCTGGGCAAAGCAGAAGCCAAAAGCAGCGCGGAAGGCTATGTCAAAGACCCAAAAGACGGTGATGCAGACGGAGAAGGGGATGATGTCCTTAAAGGTCTGCGAGATGTTGGGCGGAACCTGCTCGGGCATCTTGACGGTGATGTTGCGCTTAATGAAGAACTTGTAGATGATGCCGGTCACAAACGCAGCGATAAAGGCGGTCAGCAGGCCTTTGGAACCAAGGTAGGTGGTGTTGAAGCCGCTGGCAGCGTCCGTGGCGATCGTGTCGCTCGAAAGGAGCAAGAAGCCGATGATGGCCGCGCACATGCACGAGATGAAGTTGATCTGGTTGTTCTTGGGCAGATCGCGGTTTTGAGCGTCGGCGAAGTGCTTGGCCGTGGTGGCGGCGCAGGCGATGGCCAGGATGCCCATGGAGTAGTTGTAGCACTTCCACAGGGCGTTGTTGATGTCATCGGGCCAGTAGAAACCCCAGATGTTGGGGACCGAGGCTACCAGGCAGAAGATGGACGAGAAGATGATGATGGGGATGACGGAGATAAAGCCGTCGCGGATCGCCTTGAGGTACTTGTTGCGGGCGATCGCGTTGAAAAAGGGCTGGCCCTTTTCGATGATGGCGATGAGTTGCTCCATGCAATGCTCCTAAGAGTCGGTGGGTTAGCAACGATGGTAGCTTTTGGCGTCCGGTTGCCAAAATGTTGACGTTGCCATTTTGCGACACAAAAAAAGACGCGAACCGGTGGTTCCTGTGCCTGCGAACCGTCGATTCCTTATGCGTAAACGTTTGAGCCGCCCGGCGGCTCTGTGTTTGCGTAATGGCAACGTTAACATTTGGTCGACAAAAGCCGTTCGGGGAAGCAAAAATGTCGGTGAACGGTAGGTTTTGGGTGGTGAGCGTATGGTGGGGGAGGCGTTGGATATACTTGAAGGCGTTAAAAATGACTGCGCAAGGTGCCACCAATGGCATCGTTGACATAGAAAGATCGACCTATGGCCGCTGTTAAAAAATCGGTATCCGTCAAAGACGTAGCGCGCCTCGCGGGCGTCTCGGAGCAGACGGTCTCGCGCACCGTGCACGATTCGCCCAGCGTGCGCCCCGAGACCAAGGAACGCGTGCGTGCCGCCATGCGCGAGCTGGGGTATCGCCCCAATTTTGCCGGTCGATCGCTGCGCCGCGGCAAGTTTAAGACCGTCGGCGTCGCCATGTTCAACATTACCGGTACTGGCAACCTCGACCGTATGGAGGGCTTTGCCGCCGCCGCCGATAAGCACGGCTATGCCATCACCCTCACTAAAGTAGACGGGCATCCGTATACCCTCGAGAGCGCATCGTCACGCATGAGCGCACTGCCAGTGGACGGTATGGTTGTGATCATGAATCGCATGCCGGCGGATTTTGGCACTTTCGAGCCGCTGCCCGGCATGCAGACGGTGCTCGTTACGATGTTGGAGCACCCGCTCTGTTCAACGGTCGATAACGACCAGTTCGATTGCTCGCGCCAGGTGGTCGAGTACTTGCTGGAGCGGGGGCACAAGACTGTGCACTTTATCTCGTGTCCCGAGCGCTCGCTTTCGGGCATGCGGCGCGAGGAAGGCTGGCGTGAGACATTGCGTGCGCATGGCATTGAGCTCCCGCGGCTCGTGCGTGGCGACTGGACGGCGCAGAGTGGATATTCTGCCGGCCAGGCGCTTGCGGATGATCCGACCTGCACGGCCATTTATGCCTCCAACGATGCCATGGCATATGGCTGCATCCGTGGGCTCGAGTCGCGCGGGAAGTGCGTGCCCCAGGACGTGAGCGTGGTGGGTGTTGATGACAGCCTGGGCGATATCGTGCCCGATTGTCGCTTGACCACGGTGCGCTTTGACAACAAGCGCGTCGGCATGTGGGCGGTTGACAAGATTGCCGGCGCCGAGGGCGTTGAACCCGGTGTGGAGCACATGCTGTTTCCGGGCGTGCTCGTCGAGGGCGATACGGTGCGCGATGTACGCTAGGGCGCGGGTCTGTTTGGGCTTCCGCTAATTGTGTTCGATATTGTTTAAATTGGTTTAAAAACCGTTCACGGTCGAAAAGTGACCGTTCATAGCTCGAAATTACGTTTTGCGCTGTTCTTTTTTGTTTGAATGTTATTGTTTCTGTCATACACAACGCAGCGCGTATGCCCGGACGCGATGCTCTCCATTGGTTCATATGTGAAAGGAACGCAACATGGCAACCAAAGAAGAAATCTCGATGGTTGGATTCGAGATCGTCGCATACGCAGGTGACGCCCAGACCGATCTGCTTGCAGCGCTCGATGCTGCTCGCGAGGGTGACTTTGAGAAGGCCGAGCAGCTGCACAAGGATGCCAGCGATGCGCTCATCGGTGCCCACGACACGCAGACCAAACTGCTTTCGCAGGAGGCCGGCGGTGGCGAGATGGAAATGACCTTCATCATGGCTCACGCTCAGGACACCCTCATGACCACTATGATCCTGGAGAAGCAGACCCGCTTTACCATCGATGCCTACAAGCGCATCGCCGAGCTCGAGGCCAAGCTCGCCTAACGAGCCCTCACAACCAAGTCCCCTTCCAAAAGCCCTGCCGCAAACCCGCGGCAGGGCTTTTTCTGTCCTCCTCCCCGCAACTCATCCCGAGATAGTCATTGGGGACGTTCTTAAACGACTAGTCATTGGGGACAGTCTTGGTGCGCTCCGTTCGTCCTCCCGTTCGATTTTTGCTCGGTGGGTATACTTCCTTTCGCATTAAACGCCGGACTGAGGAGGTATCCAAATGCCGGATAACGGGTCAATACAAAAAAGAGGCGCGCACGAGATGGCTCATGGGCGTCCTGTCCAGATAACCGAGCACACGACGGTAACCGAGCTGCAGCCCAGTCTGTCCGATGTCGTGTGCGCAAACAAAAAGCTGCAGATTGGCTTTATCGTTGCGCTCGTGGTGCTGGCGCTGCTGTCGGGCTTTGTAGCTCGTCCGCATTTCGCCGATACCAAGACTTGGGACTCCACCATCGAGGTTATCGATCAAAAGAAGGGCAACGTTTTGGCACTCACGACCTCGTGCGTGGCGCTGTCTGCGGGCATTACCGCGCTGCCTGGTGATACGGGAACGCCGGTTGCCGAGCAGCTCGCGCAGCTTTCGGGTAACCTGGGCATCGTGCTTGCCGTGCTCTACCTAGAGAAATACCTGCTAACTATTTTGTGGTCGGTTGGCCTGGGCATCTTAATCCCGTTTGCGTTGGTGCTCTTTGCGGTGTCGCTCGGCATTCACGGGCGCTGGAGCACGAGCGCTGTCCTGCGCCGTGTGGCGACGCGCGTGCTGGTGGTTGCCGTGATCGGCATGGCGCTCGTGCCCGCGAGCGTATGGGTGTCGCAGAAGGTCGATGAAACGTATCGCGTAAGTATTGAGCAAGCTGAGCAAAAGGCTGCGGACGCGGCCGACACCACGGACAAGTCAGCCGAGACCAGCTCAAAATCGAACAAGAATAAATCCGAGACCACGGAGTCCAAAAACGTACTTGAGCAGTTGACTGATGGGGCATCGAGCCTTGTTAAGTCGGTGACCAGCGGCGCCAAGCAGATGACCGATGAAATTGTGCAGCAAGTGACCGATCTCATCGAAGGCGTCATTGTGATGATCGTGACCTCGTGCGTTATCCCGCTGCTGGTGCTCGCGGCGTTTCTGTGGCTGGGACACACGCTACTGGGGATTGATATTTCCGGCCCAGCGAACTATTTGACGGGCCGCTTTCTGAGTGCTCCGTCCAAGCACGCCAAAAAGGGCGGACAGTCCGAGTAGGCGGCAAAGCGATCCTTGGAAAACCAACCGTAAGAAGGGCGGCCGAGATGCGTTCTCGGCCGCCCTTTTTGTTTGTTGAATACGTGACAAGCTGGGCATTCCCTGAATCCAAACGGTCAGCAATCATCCGTAAACGGTATTTGTTCAAAAAAGAACAAAGATAAACAAATAGTTGTTGCAGTTACTGTTCGAATGTGTTCAAATAAACATGAACAGTGAAGAACCGCACATTCAGATGCCCGGACCTGAACGCGATTCAACACTTCCAAACAGAAACTACGCACCTGCGTATCTCTCAAGGAGGATGTCATGAGGGTTGTAATCGCTTCCGATGCCGACGGTATGTCGATGAAGGAGTCCATCAAGGAGATGCTCATCGCCGACGGTCACGAGGTCGTCGACTATTCCGAGACCCCTGCCGCGGACTTTGTCGATTCCGCGACCGCCGTTGCCAAGGACCTGCTGGAGCACAAGGATTCCCAGGGCTTCGCATTCGATAAGTACGGCGTCGGCTCCTATATGGCCGCCGTCAAGATTAAGGGCATGGTCGTCGCCAACATTTCCGACGAGCGTTCCGCCTACATGACCCGCGAGCACAACGGCTCGCGCATGGTCACCATGGGCCCGGGCGTTGTGGGCACCGAGGTCGCCAAGAAGATCGCCCGCGAGTTCCTGCGCGCCCAGTACGCAGGCGGCCGTCACCAGATCCGTGTCGACATGCTCAACAAGATGGCCTAACGAGAGCCACCGAGAACTCGAACTTCTACCTCAACTTGTGAATTCAGACGAAAGGACGTTCTGATGAAGAAGACCATCGCAATCGGTTGCGACCATATCGTTACGGACGAGAAGATCTATCTGGCCGACCGCCTGGAGCAGGCCGGCTACAAGGTGCTCGACTGCGGTACCTACAGCCACACCCGTACGCACTATCCCATCTACGGTAAGGCCGTGGGCGAGGCTGTTGCCAGCGGCAAGGCCGACTTTGGCGTGGCCCTGTGCGGCACCGGCATCGGCATCACCAACGCCGTCAACAAGGTTCCCGGCGCCCGCTGCGCCCTGGTTCGCGACATGACCTCTGCCCTGTATGCCCGTCGCGAGCTCAACGCCAACATCGTGGGCTTTGGCGGCAAGATTACCGGCGAGTTCCTGATGGCCGATATCATGCTTGCCTTCCTGGAGGAGCCTTACGAGAAGACCCCCGAGCACGATGCCCTGATCGCCAAGATCGATGCCTGCAACAAGGCCGACGCCGAGGCTCAGGCCGACCCGCACTTCTTTGACGAGTTCCTCGAGAAGTGGGACCGCGGCGAATACCATGATTAGCGGGTATCCGGCGTAATTAACTAGTCCGTTGACGGCTCGCGTTTCTGTGATGGGGCGCGGGCCGGTTTGCTATCAGCCCAATTGGCCCAGCGGGCTGGACGTGCATTGTTCTTTTGTTTGCGGCGCTGCCTCATTACCTTTCTGCTAAAGGCACGACGTTCACAATGGATCGTGCGAGATGATATGTGAAGGAGAAGATTCCCATGGAGTTTGTTCTTGATAACGGCTCTGTCCGCATTGCGTTGAGCACGGCTGGCGGATCGTTCACTTCTATTGCGGCCAACGGCCGTGAGTACCTGTGGCAGGGCGACCCGGCGGTCTGGTCGGGCCAGGCACCCATTTGTTTCCCGATCTGCGGCGGCCTTCGTGACGGTCGCGCAATGACCATGGGCGGCCGCGAGGTTAAGCTCGCCCGCCACGGCTTTGCGCGCAAACAGGAGTGGAAGCTCGAGGAGCAGAGCGACAACATGGTTGCGCTGAGCTTAAGCTCTGCCGACCATGCCGAGTTGCTCGAGCGGTACCCGTATCCGTTTAAGATCGTTGCTCGTTACACGATCGATTCGGAAAAGGTGGCCGTGTCGTACGAGGTGACCAATGAGGGCGCCGAGGACATGCCATTTTTTGTGGGCGGCCACCCCGGCTTTAAGTGCCCGCTCGACGAGGGCGAGTCCTATGACGATTATGAGCTTCGTTTTGAGCAGCGTGAGGCCACCGAGCTCTGTACTGCCGTTCCCTCGACGGGCCTGATTGATGTTGAGCATCGCAGCAAGAACCCGATGGTTGGCCATGACCTGCCGCTGACCCACGAACTCTTTGACTTCGCAGAGACCATCTTTGACGTGCTCGAGAGCCGCGTGGTTACGCTTACCAAGAAAACCGAGGACAAGGGCGTGCGCCTGACGTTCCCCGATATGCCATACCTGATTGTGTGGAGCAAGCCCGAGGGCGACTTTGTGGCCGTGGAACCGTGGGGTGGTCTGTCCACCTGCTCCGACGAGGACGATATTCTGGAGCACAAGCGTGGCTGCCTGGTGGCCAAGCCGGGGGAGACCGTTACCCGCGGCTTTGAGATCGAGATCCTTTAACGAGCTATCGTATGTTTGGGGTCGCGCGTGTCGTGCCCCGGAAACAGGAGTTCAATATGATTCTGACCGTTACCATGAACCCGTCGATTGATACGCGCTATCAGCTCGACAAGTTGATCATCGACGACGTGAACCGTGTGACGCCCGAAAAGACCGCTGGCGGCAAGGGCCTCAACGTGAGCCGCGTGCTGCTGCAGCTGGGCGACGACGTGCTCGCGACCGGTCTGCTCGGCGGCCACATGGGTGCCTATATGGCCGAGCTCATGGATGCCGATGGCGTCAAGAACGACTTTGTGCCCATTGCCGGCGAGACGCGCATTTGCCTGAATATTCTGCACGAGGGTAATCAGACCGAGCTTTTGGAGAGCGGCCCGCAAATCGCCCCGGCCGAGCTCGAGGCCTTTACGGCCAAGTTTGCCGAGCTTGCAGCGAAGGCGGACGTTGTGACGCTTTCGGGCTCGCTGCCGCGTGGTGTCGATGCCGGCTACTATGCCGAGCTCGTCAAGATCGCCGAGGAGGCGGGCGCCAAGGTGCTGCTCGACACCTCGGGTGCATCGCTGGAGGCCGCGCTGGAGTCCGACGCTAAGCCTGAGCTCGTAAAGCCCAACCTGACCGAGATTAATGGCCTGCTGGGTACGTCCTTTACGACCGATGATGTCGATGCCCTGCGCGAGGCGCTTGCCGCCGATGGCCGCTTTGCCGGTATTCCCTGGGTTGTCGTTTCGATGGGCGCTGCCGGTTCGGTGGGCTTCCATGAGGGTCGTGCGTTCCGCGCCAAGACGCCCGCGATTGCGGCAGTGAACGCGACGGGTTCCGGCGACTCGACCATCGCCGGCTTTGCGCATGCGATTGCTGCTGGTGCCGACGACGTCACGGTGCTCAAGACCGCCAATACCTGCGGCAAGCTCAACGCCATGGATCCCAAGACCGGCCACCTGGTCATGGATCGCTGGGACGAGGTCTACAACAGCGTTGAAGTAACGGAGCTTTAGGGTTACGGCGTCGAGTTACGGCGTTTTATCAAACGCCGTAACCTGCCGACGCTGCGCGGGCCGCATTTGGATAATCTGACGTTCAACTTCAAGGGCGCGACCAGAAGGTCAGCGCCCTTTCGTTTCACGTCACCTTGTCTCAAATGCGGCCCGCTCGCTCATATGACCCAATCCGCTGTCAAGAGCCACAATGGCCCCGCCGACCGCTTGCAATCGGTCGGCGGGGCCTGCCGTTGAACCCGTCCCGGTCCGCCCCCGGCATGTCGTCGACGCCTTCGGCTCAGTCTCATATCCGCGGATACCGTTCTGTCGGCCCGCACTCCATTCCTTCGGCGGGGTTCCCCAAGTCTGTCGAGGCGCATGCGGAGGGCTCCGCGCGCCCAGCGAAAGCGGGGGTATCCCCGAAGGCTGCCCGGCTCGCCGGGACGGGGGCTATGTCTATTCGCCGGCCTCCCGGCACATCATGCCGAGGGCCCACAGCCACCTCACGAGCTCGGCGGCGGTGGCGGCGTTCGCCTTCGCCTGGGGCATGCCCCTCTCGAGCATCTCCTCGCGTCGCCGGAGCAGGCGCTCGGACCCCTTCCTCCCGTGCATCCTTATCTCGAGCGGGACTCCGGAGCCCTTGGGCATCAGCTTGGGCTGGTGCCCGGCCTGGGCGTAGCGCCAGGACCCCTCGACCGCCAGCCTCCTGACGAGCGCGTTGCCGGCCCCGCTGATTCCGCCGAGTCGCACGGAGTCGGCGCTCGACCTCTGCTTCGGGGCGAGGCCGAAGTAGGCCGTCACCTGCCTGCCGGAGCGGAACCTCGAGAAGTCGCCGACCTCGGACGCGAAGGCGGCGGCGAGCACGAACCCGCACCCCTTGATGGACTGGAGCGCCTCGACCTCGGCCGAGAGGGGGCCCGCCGCGACGGCGGCCCTGTATTCGGCGAGGACGGCCTCCCTCGTCTCGTCGGCCGCCTCGACCTCGTTCCTCAGCGCCGCGAGCGCCCGGATGCCGCCGTCGTCGGCGGGGCGTATGCCGTCGAGCCACCTGAGGAAGCCGTACGTCCAGTACTTCCGGGGGTTGCCGGCCGGCGTCGTGCCTCCGTAGACGTAGCCGCGGCGGGCCAGGAACGCCAGGAGCCGCTGCTTCGCCGCCGCGAGCCTGGCGGTCGCGGCGTCGTGGGCGGCGGCGAGGTCCCTGAGCCCCTCGATCTCGGGGGACGTCACCCATACCGGGGTGACGTCGTGCGACAGTATCGCCTTGGCCATCCTGGCCGCGTCGTTGCGGTCGTTCTTGGACGAGAGGTCTGCCGCCGACCTCGGGACCTTGGAGACGGCCGCGACGACGCAGTCGACGCCGAGGGCCGACAGCTCCCTCTGCGGCGCGAAGCCGAGGTAGCCGCTCTCGTAGGCGGCGAGCGACGGGCCCGGGAAGCCCGACATCCACTCCGCGACCTCGCCCCACGGGTTGCCGCGGAACCTCCTCGCCACGGCCTCGCCCGTCTCCGCGTCGAGCGCGCAGACGGTGGTGGACCTGAGGTGTACGTCCATTCCGAAGGCGGTAGAATATCTAGGCACGGGAGCCTCCCAACCTCGTTGCGGCGCGGCTGCGCCTCTGGCACTTCAACAACATTGTCGCAGCCCCGACCCGCGGTCACGAGCGGGGGCTCCTGTCGTTTCCGTGCCCTCGGATTGGGTCATAGTGTCTGTCGTTTCCAAGACATCGGCGTTGCCTTGCTTCGGGAATGCGGCAGATAGGGACGTTCCTTTTCTGCTGGCAGTTTGGGACATTCCTTACGGGACACCCCCTCCACAGCGCCTATGCCAGCTTGTCGATTTGCCCAATCTCCCAGAGCGGAATGTTGACGAGCGTGCCCTCGTCTCTATATGCCGCTAACGATGTTCTCACGCAGCGCTCGAGCTTGAACTTCTCACAGGCAATCCTCAGGCTCTTTGCTTTGAGGTTCTCTGCCGCCTTGACCTCGAGCGGAAGCACGGTCCCCGCATGGTCGATGGCAAAGTCAGTCTCTGCATTGCCGGAGGAGGATGACCAATACGTGGGAGTTTTGCCTTGGAGCAAAAGCTCCTGTGCGACGTATTGCTCGGTCAGCGAGCCTTTGAACTCCGTAAAAACAGCGGGCCCGTTCAGAACAATGGCTGGCGAGAGGCCGGAGAGTGCTCCGAGGATGCCGGTGTCGATGCAGAACAGCTTGAAGCCCGAGAGATCCTCGTAGCTTGTGAGCGGTGCTCTTAGGGCGGAAACACGTGGTACCTTATGAACGATTCCATAGTCCATGAGCCACTGGAGGCTTTCCTCAAAATCGCGTGCGCGCGCCCCGGGACGGAGTGCGCCGTAGACGAACTTCTTGTTTTCCTTTGCGAGCTGGCCGGGAAGGGATTTCCAAACCAGCCTCATGCGCTCGACGATGCGGGCTGGCGCATGCTTGCCAAAATCGGATTCGTAAGCTTCGATGATTTGCTGCTGAAGCCTGCGGGCCTCGATGAAATCGTGGGAGGCAGCGAAAGCGGAGACAACTTCTGGCATGCCACCGACAACGAGGTATTCCTTGAGCAGGCGCTCGAGCTTTTCGGAAACGTTTGTCAGCAGGTCCATGTCTGCGGCAAGGATGGCATCTGCGAGCGGATCGCCATCGACGGCACGAACGAACTCGACAAACCCCATGGGGCGCATGGTAAGCTGGTCAATCTTGCCGACGGGGAACGACTCGTTTTCGCGTCGGAGCGCGAGCCCCATATAGGAGCCGGCTGCCACGATATGGTATTCCGGCGCCAGCTCGTTGAAGTATTTGAGCGAGGTGATGCCACGCGGTGCCTCTTGGATTTCGTCGAAGATGATGAGTGTGTCTGTCGGCGTTATGGTCTGGCCGCGCAGGAGCTCTATCTGGGAGATGATGCGTTTGGGGTCAAGGCTTCCGTCGAACAGCGAACGTACGCCCGGTTCGAGCATAAAGTCAAAACGGATGACGTTTTGATACTGCTGGCCTGCGAATTCGTTGAGAAGCCAGGTTTTTCCCGTCTGGCGGGCCCCCTTAAGCAGGAGGGGCTTGCGGTTTGCCCTAGATTTCCAAGCGATGAGTTCGTCCATTAGCTGTCGCTGCATACTGCCTCCTAACGATCATGGTTAGTATAAGACCGTTTCGGTCTTTCCATCGAAAAATGTGGGAGTAAACCACGTTTTTCGATGGAATAATGTGTGAGGCAACCACGTTTTTCCATCGAATAATGTGGGTGTTTAGGTCGGCACCTGGGGACGTTCCTTCTCTGCCGGCAGTTTGGAACACTCCTTGTTTTGGTGCAAATTAGCTACCCTTGCATCAGAAAACGGCGCCCGTCGGCGATGTTGCCGGCGGGCGCCGTGGTCGTGTAGGCGCTATTTGTTAAGTGCGTGCGTTCGAGCTCGCGTGCTACAGCGAGTCGATAAAGCGCTGCTGGGCGGCGCGGCCGGCTTCGTCCCACTTAAAGACGCCGGCGTTGTCGAGCACGTGGCCAAACACCACGCCGACCTCCTCGTGCAGGATATCGATGGCGTTATCCGCCGTAAGCTCATCGGCGCGGCGGGCAAAGACGTCCTCGGCCCATGCGGCGTGGCTGCGGCAAAGGTCGTCGCCCTCGAGCGCGCCGGCAAGGTCGTAGCTGGTATCGGCTTTGGCCGCCAGCAGGTGCTCGCGGACAGCGCCGAGCTCGGGAACCAAGCGCGGCGGCAAAATGGCCAGGCCCATGACCTCGATCAGACCGATGTTCTCCTTTTTAATATGGTGATACTCGGCATGCGGGTGGAAAACGCCCAGCGGATGCTCGTCGGTCGTGATGTTGCAGCGAAGTGCCAGGTAGGCCTCGTAGATCTCGCCGCTGGCGTTGCCGCGGGAGTCGACGCGGCGGATGACGGGCGTCACGGTGTTGTGCGCTACGCCGTCGGCTGTGCGCGCGATGACGCCAACCGACTCATCGGTCCACTCGCGCCAGGCGAGGATAATCTTCTCGGCAGCGTCGAGCAACTGGGCGCGGTCGTGCGAGCGCAGGCGCAGCACCGAAAGCGGCCACTGCAATACGGTACCGCTGACCTGGTCAAAGCCGGGCACGCTAAACTGCGAGACTTCGGTGGCATGCATCATGGGGAACTCGTGCGCGCCGCCCTGGAAGTGGTCGTGCGACAGAATCGAGCCGCCCACGATGGGCAGGTCGGCGTTGGAGCCAATGAAGTAGTGCGGGAAAAGGTCGACAAAGTCGAGCAGGCAGGTCAGGCCCTTGCGGTCGACGTGCATCGGGCGATGCTTGGAGCTCATGGCAATGCAGTGCTCGTTAAAGTACGCATACGGGCTGTACTGGAAGCCCCAGCGCTCGCCGTCGAGCTGAATGGGGATAATGCGCAGGTTCTGGCGAGCGGGATGAGCGCCGCCGTCGGTTGCGGCGGAGCGTCCAGGGTAGCCTTCGTTTTCGATGCACAGCTGGCAGGCGGGATACTTCTCGCCCGTGTTCTTGGCAGCACCGGCTGCGGCGATATCGCGCGGGTCCTTCTCAGGCTTGGACAGGTTGATGGTGATCTCGAGGTCGCCCCAGTTGGTGGGGGTGCTCCATTTGATATTGCGCGCGATGGCGGCGCGGCGCACGTAACCGGCGTCACAGCACAGGCCGTAGAACCAGTCGGTCGCGGCGCGGGGCTCGTTGACGCCCATGCGTCCGTTGAACTCCTCGTTTACAACCGAAGGCCTCGGCATGAGCGTGCCCATGATGCGCATAGCGATGCGGTCGCGTCCCGATGTCGTATCCTCGGCGGCACCGTTGGCAACGGCGACCTCGGCAAGTGCGGCAAGCGTGCCTTCAAGGTCAAAGTTGGGCAGGGTATCGGGGTGCAAGAGCGAGAGTTTCTCGACCTGGAGCGCCCAGGCCATGTCGAGTGCCGGTTCCGTGGCGCCGATGCACTCCAGAATGGTGTTGTATGCCCAGATGCGATCGTCCTGTCCGATCATCGATCGATGAATGGCATATTCGATGAGGCCCTGCGCGGCCTCGCGCACATCAGTCATTACAGCCATGCCGCGTAAGCCCCCTTGTCAGAAATTGCGTAGTGGCGGGCAGAGCCCTCGCCCAGCCAGCTGTTCATCTTGGTGATAAAGGTGTCGACCAGATCGAGCGGCACAAAGGCCTGGATGGTGCCGCCAAAGCCACCGCCGTGGATGCGGACGGCACCGCGGCCGTCGAGCACATGCTCGGCCAGCGCCAGGGCGTACATGGAAGGTTGCTCAGAACCCAGTTTGGCAACGACATTTTGCAGGTACATGGCGGAGCTGGCGCCGGACTCGCGCGTCAGGACCAGGAACTTGTCAATGTCGCCGGCGTTCAGGGCCGCCCAGCGCTTATCGACCAGGCCGTTCTCGTACCAGTAGTGAACGGCGCGCAGGCAGGCACGGTCGCCCAGCTTGGCGCGCAGCTCGGGGAGCTTGGCGTCAAAATCGGCAACGTTTACCTCGCACAGGCGTGCCTTGCCAAACTCGGCGGCGACGTCTTGCATTTCGCGTGGAACGGCGGCGTAGTCATCGGTGGCGGCCACGTGGTCGGCGCCGACCTTAACGAGCACGAGCGCGTAGCCGTGATCCTCAAAGTTGAGCTCGAGCTTCTGGGTCTTAGGCTGGGCTTGATCCTCAAAGTCCATGTAGGCAAGGCCGCCCAGGCACACAGCGGCCTGGTCCATAAGACCGCAGGGCTTGCCATAGTAGTTGTTCTCGGTGCGCTGGCTCATCTGGGCGAGTGCGACGGGCTCAATCGTGGGCGCGCCCCAGAGCGTCTCCATGGCGCGGCCGTAAGCCGCCTCGACAGCAGCGGAGCTCGAAAGTCCGCCACCCGAGGGAACGGAGCAGGTAAAGGCGAAGTCGAAGCCCTTGGGCTCAACACCAAGTGCTACGACCTCGTGGGCCATACCGCGCACGAGGCTTGCGGACGTGCCCTTCTCGGACTCCTGAACATCCAGCGTGTCGAGCGTAATCTCAAACGTGGGGTAGCCCTCGTCGGCGACGCGGACCTTGTTGGAGTCGGTTGCTACGGCGATGCCGTCAACGGCGACATCGAGCGAGCCAGCGATAACGTGGCCGCCCTCGTGATCGGTGTGATTGCCGCTGATCTCGGAACGCCCGGGCGCGTGCACGTAGAGCACCTGGCGGTCGCCGATGGGGCCAAACTCCTCCTCAAACAGCTTGGTGAGGGTGGCGAGTGTCTTTTCGTCGGGGGCGGTCATATGGGTCCTTTCCTTGACGCCGGAGAGATTGGTCCGTGTCATTATGAGTACGTTAACAATTTTGAGCACCACAAACCAGACGTCGCGGCGCCGCACGTTAATGGGTATGTTAACGTACTCATAACACAACGCATATCTATTTTTGAGAATCTGGTAATCGGTAGATTTTCGGCCGTGAACGGTGTGGCCGTATGGACATATGGAGCAAAAGAACCGCTGATAGAAAAAGTAGAGTACGTTAACATGCGTCCGACGATAGCGGGCCTCGGCGCGGGATGTATTTCTGCCCGGGTCGGCATTCACGCTATTCAAATCTCGCAAGGGTGAAGGTGATCCTGTGGCAAGGCGCCCGTCCAACGATACAGGTACGCGTCCGGTCTCCATGGCCGACGTCGCCCGCGCTGCTGGCGTTTCGCAACAGACGGTTTCGCGCGTCGCCAACGGCTTGCCCAACGTTAACGAGCAGACGCGCCAGCGCGTGCAGGCTGCTATGCAAGAGCTCGGCTTTCGTCCGAGTTATGCCGGTCGCTCGCTGCGCGACGGCCGTTACCATTCGGTCGGCCTATGCATCAACGATGTCACCAAGTTTGGCAACCTCTCAATGATCGACGGCATCGCCAGCGCTGCTCGCGAGCATAATTGCGCCATCACGCTGGTCGAGATGTCCAAGACCGAGGAATTCTCACTTGCCGAGGCCACGCGTCGTATGGCCGCATTGCCGGTGGACGGTATCATCATCGGCATGAGCCGCATGGCGCCCGATTTTGAGACGTTTGATCCACTGCCGGGCATTGGCACGGTCATCGTTACCATGTACGCGCATCCGCGCGTGACCACGGTCGATTCCGACCATTACGGCTGCTCGCTCTTGCTTATGGATCACCTGCTTGAGCTGGGGCACGAGCAGATTCGCTATATTGGCGGCCCGTCGTTCTCGGTCGACGAGCAATTTCGTCGAGCCGGTTGGCAGGATGCGCTCGAGCGTAAACACATCGAGCCGGCAAAGCCGCTCGAGGGCGACTGGTCTGCCAACAGCGGCTACGAGGCCGGCAGGTACCTGGCCGAGCACGATCGCGCCATGACGGCGATTTATGCGGCAAACGACCAGATGGCAAATGGCGCGATTGCAGCGCTGCGCGATAGCGGTCTGCGCGTGCCCGAGGACGTGAGCGTGGTGGGCGTCGACGATTCGCTCGATGATTTTGTGGCACACAACGAGCTTACGACCGTGCGATTCGATCTACATCAGCGCGGACGCGAGGTATTCGAGCATGCGGTTCCCGAGGCGGGTACGGCGGGCAAAACCGTTGCCATTCGTATTCCCGGCCAGCTCATTATTCGACATAGCACGGCGATACCACGCTCATAGTTTGCGCAGGTAAACGGCGATTTATCGTATTTCAATAACAATCGGTAAGGATGCCGGCAGATAACAGTTGGAATGCTGCCGAGTGCTATGATAGACAGGTTATTTTGTCTATCTAGGAGGCTTTGCCTGATGGAGATCACCAAGGATATCCGCTACGTTGGCGTCGACGATCACGACATTGACCTGTTCGAGGGCCAGTACGATGTGTCCGAGAACGGTATGGCATACAACAGCTACGTTATCTTGGGCGAAAAGATCGCTGTCGCCGATTCGGTCGATGGTGGTTTTGTTGACGAGTGGCTCGGCAACCTCGAGGCCGCGCTCGATGGACGTACGCCCGACTACCTGGTTATCCATCACATGGAGCCCGATCACTCTGCTGGCATCGCCGCCTTTATGGAGCGCTACCCCCAGGCACAGATTGTGGCCAGCATGGGTGCCTTCCGCATGATGGTCAACTACTTTGGCACCGACTACCCCGAGCGCAAGATGGTCGTCAAAGAGGGCGACGTGCTCGATCTGGGCGGTCACAGCCTAACGTTTGTCGGCGCTCCCAACGTTCACTGGCCCGAGGTGATTTTCTCCTACGAGTCTACCGACAAGGTGCTCTTTAGTGCCGACGGCTTTGGCAAGTTCGGCGCCAACGACATCGAGGACCCGGAAGGCTGGGCTTGCGAAGCGCGCCGCTACTACTTTGGCATCGTCGGTAAGTTCGGCAAATTCGTGCAGACCGTGCTCAAGAAGGCCGCCGACCTGGATATCCAGATTATCTGTCCGCTCCACGGCCCCGTACTGACCGAGAATCTGGGCTATTACCTCGACACCTACAACACCTGGTCGAGCTATCAGCCCGAGGACGAGGGCGTCACGATTGCCTATGCGAGCGTGTACGGCCATCTGAAGGCCGCCGTTGAGGAGCTTGCATCTGCGCTCGAGGCCCGCGGCCAGAAGGTTTCCGTCTTTGACTTGGCTCGCGACGACATGGCCGAGGCCGTTGAGGATGCGTTCCGCTATGACCGTCTGGTGCTCGCCTCCATCACCTATCAGGGCGAGATCTTCCCGTTCATGAGCACCTTTATCCACACGCTTGCCGAGCACGCCTATCAGAACCGTACGGTGGCGCTCGTTGAGGCCGGCTCCTGGGCGCCCACCGCTGCCAAGGTTATGACCAAGGAGCTCGAGGGCATGAAGGACATCACCCTGGCGCAGAACAAGGTGACCGTGCTGGGCTCGCTCAACGACGCCTCGCGCGCTCAGATCGAGGTTCTCGCCGACGAGCTGTCCAAGTAGCGACACATTCACTTCTGATGCTCAACCACCACAAAGGAGACCTTTGTGGTGGTTTTTGTTTAAGCGCCGGCGATGACGAGATTCGGGCGGGCGTCGTCGGCGGTCTCGGCGATTGAGGTGGCGACGGCGCCATCGGGATCACGGTCCATCACGATGGTGTCGACATCGGTCAGCTCGGCAAAGCGGTACATGCCGCGTCCATTAACCTTGCTGGCGTCCATGAGGGCGACGCTTTGACGGGCGGCACCGACCATAGCCGCTTTGGTCTCGGCCATCTGCGGAAAGTCGGTGGTAAAGCCGCAGCCGGGTACAAAAGCGCCAGGGCACATGACGGCAAGGTCGGCGTGAACCGTTTGAAGCGCCTGCATAGTGAGCGGTCCGTACAGATAACGATGGCCTTTGCGCAGCGCCCCGCCCAGCATGACGACATCAACCGAGGGCATACTCTCGTCGATGTAATCGGCAATGGTAATGTCGGCTGTGATGACGGTGATGCCGTCGCGCTGATCGAGGAGCCGGACGAACTCGAGCGCCGTGGTGCCTGAGTCGACGAGCAGCGTGTCGCCGTCATTGACGAACTCGATGGCGCTTTGTGCGATGGCCTGCTTGGCGGCGACATTGATGTTGATGCGGCGATCCTGCGTGGAGACAGTCAGACGCTTGTGGAGCGATACGGCGCCACCATGCGTGCGGCGCAGCTTGCCTGCTTCGGCGAGCGCGTCCAGGTCGGCGCGGGCGGTAACGGAGGACACGCCAAAGGTCTGGGCGATTTCTGCTACCTGCACCGAGGCATTATGCTCAAGCATTTCCATGATGGCGGCACGACGCTCATCGGCGAAGGCTCGGGTTGTTGCGTGGGCCATAGCTGCTCCATTCTCGGCCAAATTTGCAGGAATTGTGTTGACTCTATTTTCGTTCATTTTCTTTTTGAGTAAGAAAATACCTTTCGATTACTTATCTTTTCTATAAAAGAAAGATGATTTGCTTGAAAACTGCAATGTCGTATAGAGGGATCCGGCGCGAATCCCTTCCGTTTGCTTTTCAAAAACGAGTGTCTTGACCTGTGTGCCGGTGATATCTCATACGTGCGACGCCGTCGATTTTCATACAATGGGCGCAGCAAAACGCAAGGTAATAGGCCTTGCGGACACGTACGCCCGATGTCCAGATGCGGGCGAGGGAGAGGAGCAAACGCTCATGGCACTTGTTACCACCGAAAAGATGCTCAAGGACGCTCAGGCCGGCCACTACGCTGTTGGCGCTTTCAACGTCGAGAACCTCGAGTTTGTTATGGCCGTTCTGGCTGCTGCCGAGGAGACCAAGTCCCCCGTCATCATGCAGACCACCCCGGGCACCATCAAGACCGCTGGTCTGGACTACTTCTACGGCATGGTCAAGGCTGCCGCCGAGCGCGCTTCCGTGCCCGTCGCTCTGCACCTCGATCACGGCGATGGCTATGACCGCTGCATGCAGGCTTTCCGCACGGGCTACACCTCTGTCATGATCGACGGTTCGCACGAGTCCTTCGAGGACAACATCGCCCTGACCAAGTCCGTCGCCGACGCTGGCCGCGCTATGGGCGTGCCCGTCGAGGCCGAGCTCGGTAAGGTTGGCGGCAAGGAGGACGACGGTCCCGCGGTTGAGGGCGAGAGCCCCTACACCGATCCTGCCGAGGCCAAGGAGTTCGTTGAGCGCACCGGCTGCACCTCGCTGGCCATTGGCGTTGGCACCAGCCACGGCGTTTACACGAGCGATCCGCATATCGAGCAGTCCGTGGTCAAGGCCATCCGCGACGCCGTCGACGTGCCGCTGGTTCTGCACGGCACCTCCGGTGTGCCCGATGAGCAGGTTGCCGAGGCTGTGAAGAACGGCATCTGCAAGGTTAACTACGCCACCGAGCTGCGTCAGGCCTACACCAAGGGCTTCATGGCCTACATGGCCGAGAACCCCGCCTGCTTCGATCCCAAGAAGCCGGCCAAGGAGGGTATGCGTGAGATCACCGAGCTGGTTAAGATCCGCATGACCAACCTCAACTCTGTGGGCAAAGCAGAGTAACAGCAAGAGTACTCCGACTCGCTATATATCCCGGGGAGGGACGAGGGCTTAGTTCCCCAATCGTCCTCGGGCATGCAAAAAGCCTCGCTGCGCACTTCGTGCGGCGAGGCTTTTTGCCCCTGCGGAAAGATTGGGGAACTAAGCCCTCATCCCTCCCAAGTTGACCTGCTCGAGGTCGTCGCCCTTGTGGCGTTGGGCGGAAAAATTGGAGCGTGAGAGCTACTTTGTTGATGAGGGGTCAGTATGCCCTGGCTTGGTTGGGGAAGGTTTTGTCTAGGGATGCTTGGAGCTTTTCGAACGATGCTCGCAAGTTGTGGCTCTGGTCGGTTGAGCGTTTGGCTTTTGTGGTGGGGGAGTCGAGGAGGCCGTTTCTCTGTGTCGGGGGGAAGGAGAAAAGGTTTGCATGATTTAGGGATGGCTGCTGTGCTGCGTCATTGGAAGAATGCATGCTTATGCGGCCTCCTCGATGTCCACCAAAAGGTTGCGCACGGGGTATGCTGCTAGGTTCCGTGCGTTGGCAGTATTATGCCGCGGCTGTTGCAAAGAAGCGCTAAAGAAAGGCTTAATCAGGTTTGATGTAACAATGAAACCGCAGGTCAAAGCTATCGAGTAACACTCTTGAAAGGTTTTGGACTTAAGGGCTTTCTAAGGTTTGTGACGTGGATGTGGCTCGCCTGTGTGGGGCGTGTGGACGGCTTGTTCCTAGCGCTGCGGCTCTGCGGCCCGCACCTGCTCGATGACCTTTTCCATGGTGGCATCGATGCGGTCTTTTTTGAGCTCGCATTCCCAGATGGTTATGGGTGTCCAGCCCATTTGAGTGAGTGCTGCCACGGCAGCGCGGTCGCGCTCGACGTTGCGACGGAACTTTGCCTCCCAAAATTCAACATTGCGCTTGGGCTGACTTGGGTTGCATTTGGGGCAGCGGTGCCAAAAGCAGCCGTTGACGAAAATGGCGATCTTGCGGCCGGGGAAGGCGATGTCGGGCTTGCCGGGAACCTTCCATTCCAAGCGATAACCCGTAAGGCCCGCTGCGCGCAGGCGCTGTCGTACGAGCAGCTCGGGCTTGGTGTTGGCGCGCTTGTTGCCCTTCATGGACTTTTTGATGGCGGCGCGACGGCGGACCAGTTCGCGCTCGTCAGCGGAGAGGTCCGAGGTATCGATGCCGTCGAGCAGACCGGGCTTGGGACGCTTTTTGCTGCGGCGCTTGGGTTTACGTTTGGGTTTGGTAGCAGATTCGTCTGCCGTGGTGGCCTCGGCGTCGTTGGCGGCGCCGTTAGCCTCAAGCCGGTCTTCCTTCAGCTCAATCAGGGCATCAATGAGCCCCTTGTCGGCGGGCATCCACTCAACCGTGGCAAGCGAGGTGCGCGGAATCCAGCGGATATCGAGCTGGCGGTCGTGCTTCTGGGGCTCACCGGATTCATCAGCGAGCGAGCAGTAGTAGCACTCCATGGAGAGATGAAAATTAGGGTAGTCATACTCAACGGTATAGAAATCGCGCAGGTTGGTGACTTTTACCTGCAGCTCTTCCATGAGCTCGCGGCGCACGGCGTCTTCGGGTGTCTCGCCGCGCATGAGCTTGCCGCCGGGAAACTCCCATAGTCCCTGCATGTTGCCGTAGCCGCGCTGCACGGCAAGCAGCTCGTCAGATCCTTCCTTGCGAATGATCCCAGCGGCAACATGAACAGTCTTCAACAGGAGTCCTCTCTCAACATCAACACGCGGCAGGGTAGCTACCCGTACCTTACACAACGGTAAGGCAAGCGTAAGCCATATCGATGGTAGCCGACTCGTCTTCTTGCGACTATAGATGCCGTAGACTAATCGCAAGAAAGGACTCGGTATGCAAACCACGCACATGGCGACCCCGGTACTGGAGGTCGCGCATCTCGAAAAGGTATATGGAGCGCTGGGCAACGTGACCCGCGCGCTCAACGACGTCAGCTTTACCGTCAACCGCGGCGAATTTGTTGGCATCATGGGCGCTTCGGGCTCGGGCAAGTCGACGTTGCTCAACTGCGTGTCGACCATCGATGGCGCCACGAGCGGCACCATCCGCATCAACGGGCAGGACGTAACGCGCATGAAGCAGGCTAAGCTTTCGCAGTTCCGCCGCGAGGAGCTCGGCTTTATCTTCCAGGACTCCAACCTGCTCGATACGCTCACGGCACGCGAGAACATCGCCCTGCCGCTCACCATCGCCCGCACAAACTCGGCAGAGATCTCGACCCGAGTGCAGGATGTGGCCGCGCGCCTGTCCATTAGTCAGGTGCTCGACAAGTATCCCTACCAGATGTCCGGCGGTCAGCAGCAGCGCGTTGCCGCGGCTCGTGCGCTCGTCACCGACCCCACCATGATCATGGCCGACGAGCCCACCGGCGCCCTCGATTCCAAGAGCGCTCGCCTGCTGCTCGAGAGCCTGGAGGCCCTTAACCGCCGCCTACGCGCTACCGTGCTCATGGTCACGCACGATAGCTTTGCCGCCAGCTACACGAGCCGTGTGCTGTTTATCCGCGACGGCAAGATCTTCACCGAGCTGCGCCGCGGCGACACCGACCGCCGAGAGTTCTTCGACCGCATTATGGAGGTCGTTGCCATGATGGGCGGTGAGGGCTCCGATGCTCTGTAAACTCGCTTGGGGCAACGTTCGCCGCGCCGGCCGCGACTACCTCGTCTACCTTTTGACGCTCACCCTGGGCGTCACGGTCTTCTATGCCTTTAACACCATCTCGATGCAGGTCGACATCGCCGGAATCGATGAAAAGGGCTTGGCGCAGGTAATGGGCAGCATGCTCGGCGACCTGACGTACTTTTTGGCCGGTGTCATGGCCTTTTTGATGGTGTATGCCAATAACTTCATCATGAAACGCCGCAAGAAGGAGTTTGGCCTGTACCAGGTGCTCGGCATGGGGCGTGGGCGCGTCGCCACGATCATGGCGCTCGAGACCGTGATAGTGTCGGTCGTGGCCTTTGTCGCCGGCATTGTGCTAGGTGTGGGACTCTCCCAGCTCATGACGTTCTTTACGGCCTCGCTTTTTAAGACACAGATCGGCAATTTCCACTTCTTTTTCTCAGTGCATGCGTTCAATCTGACCCTTGCCTGCATGCTCGTAATGTTTGTGCTCACGCTACTGCTGAACCTTCGCGCCGTGCGTCGTACCAAACTCATCGAGCTTATGGGTGCCGAGCGCCGCAACGAGAGCATCAAGACACGCAACCCCTGGATCGCGATTGCCATCTTTGCCGTGGGCGTGGTACTTGTGGGCGTGGCCTATTACCGTCTGCTACGTGATGGGTTCCCGCTAACCGCGACGGACAGCAAGCTGCAAGAGGCCATGAACCAGTTTGGTATTACGACCGCTATGGTTACCGTAGGCACCTTTGCCCTGTTCTGGGGACTCTCGGGTATGCTCATCAAGCTGCTGCAGAGCCTGCGCGGCGTGTATTGGCGCGGCCTCAACATGTTTACCGTGCGCCAGCTTGCGGCCAAGGTCAACACGGTGTGCTTTTCGATGGGCGTCATCGCGATGCTCCTGTTTTTGGCCATCACCTCGGTGACGTGCGGTATGTCGATTGCCAACGTGATGAACGAAAACCTGGAGCGCTATAACCCTGTTGATGTGTCTCAGACGTATGTCTATTACACGCCCGATACGCTCGACTACTACAAAGGGTACAAAGGGTATGTCAATCCGTCTGAGGCCGATCGCATGGTGCTGGCCGATACAACGGTCGATTTGTACCCTGCATGGCACGGCAAGGGCAAGTCGGCGGGCAACAACGACGAGACCGGCAAGAAGGTCAATATCGCCGATGTTGCCGGTGAGCATGTGCAGATCGATTCGTATCTGAGTTACCCGCTTGGCGGCTCGGACCCTTCGGTGACCCCAGGTGAGATGTGCAAGACCATGGGCGAAAAACTTCCCAAGGCGTTCGGGGGTAGCAATGCCGATACGATGGGTCTGTTTGTGACGCCGGCGAGCCAGTACAACAAACTGCGTCAGATGATGGGCGAGGAGCCGGTGCACATCGGTCGCGACCAGTACCTGCTCACGTGTGATATGGGCGGCGAGCTGGTCGACCTGTACACCAAGTATATGGCTGACGGCCATGCCCTTACCTTGGGCGGGCATACGCTCAAGCCCGCAACCGATAAGTCGGACGAAGATACGGCGGCCATCGCCAACTCGGCGATGGGCAGTAATCCGGGTACCGTCGTCGTTGCCGACGAGCTGTTGTCCCAACTTAATCTGCAGCCGTATTCCAGTAGCCTGCTCGTTAACTACAAACAGGGGATGGATACGACTGAGGCAGACGAGAGCATTAAAAACACTGTGCTCGACAATCTGCTCGTTGACGGCAAGGAGCCGGGGTCGTGGGGAATCTTCATCACACGCTCCGAGATGTACACGCAAGCAGCGCAAATGAACGGTCTTATTAGCTACCTAGCCATCTACATCGGCTTTGTATTGGTCGTTGCATGCGCGGCGATTCTGTCGATCCAGCAACTCTCCAACGTGGCCGACGGCAGCCGCAGCTATCGTGTGCTGGCACAGATTGGCTGCGACGACCGCCAGATTCGCCATTCGGTGATGGCGCAGCAAGCGGTATTCTTCCTGTTCCCGCTGGCAGTGGGCTTGGCGCACTCCTTTGTGGCACTTAAGGTGATTATCGAGATGGTGAGCATATTCGGAAATATGAGCATCGGCGGCACCGTGGGCCTCACCTGTGCAATCTTCCTGGCAGCCTACGGCGGCTACTTCCTGGTGACCTACCTCATGAGCACCGGCATGGTACAAGCCGCCATCGCTACCCGCTACAGCGAGTAACTCGTTCAGCTCGGAATTATCGCAGGTTGAGCATAAGTCAGCGAAAACGCCCCTAGGCGAGCAAGGTGACGTGAAAGAGGAGGGAAGCGTACTTCGGTACGCGACCGACGATTGAACGTCAGATTGCCGCTTAGGGGCGTTTGCAGCGTCGGACGGTTACGGCGTTTGGTAAAACGCCGTAACTCTAAATACGTTCCGCGATCTCGTGGATGAGGTAGTCGGTCTTTTCCCAGCCCAGACACGGGTCGGTGATCGACTTGCCAAAGACACCGCCGTCGACCGGCTGGTTGCCATCCTCCAGGTAGGACTCGATCATAAAGCCCTTGACCAGCTTGGAGATGGACTCGTTGCGGCGGCAGCTGTCGAGCACCTCCTTGCAAATGCGATACTGCTCCAGCGGACGCTTGCCCGAGTTGTCGTGGTTGCAGTCGATGACCGCTGCCGGATTGGCATAGCCGGCATGCTCGGTATAGCGTTCGGCCAGGCGTTCCAGGTGTTCGTAGTGGTAGTTGGGGTAGGTGCGCCCATCGAGACCGATGTAGCCACGCATAACGGCGTGTGCGAGCGGGTTGCCGTCGCACTCGACCTCCCAGTTGCGGAAGATGAAGCTCTGGTGCGCCTGCGCGGCGTAAATGGAGTTGAGCATAACGGTGGTAGAGCCGGCAGTGGGATTCTTCATGCCGACGGGTACCGAAATGCCGCTCGACACCAGGCGATGCTCCTGGTTCTCGACCGAGCGTGCGCCCACGGCAACATAGCTCAGCAGGTCAACGAGGTACTGGTAGTTGGACGGATAGAGCATCTCGTCGGCGGTGAAGAAGCCCGTTTCCTCAATAACGCGCAGGTGCATATGGCGGATGGCCTTGACGCCCTCGAGCAGATCGTCGGGAGCCTCGGGGTTGGGGTTGTGCAGCAGGCCCTTGTAGCCGGTGCCCTTGGTGCGCGGCTTGTTGGTGTAGACGCGCGGAATGATGATGAGCTTGTCCTTGACCTCCTCGGCGGTCTTGGCCAGTCGGTTCATGTACTCAAGCACCGAATCCTCGCGGTCGGCAGAGCACGGGCCGATGATAAGCACCTTGCGTGCGTCCTCGCCGGTAAAGACTTTGGCGACCTCGGCGTCAAATGCCTGCTTTTTGGCGGTAAGCTCGGCAGAAAGTGGCATTTCCTCGCGGATCTCCATGGGGATCGGCAGCCTGCGTTTGAATTCCATGGCCATAGGGGTCTCCTCAATCTATAGAAAGAGCAATAAGCGTATTGTCGAATGCTCGGCATTATCCGCTGTCGCACGCTAAAGTGCAAGCCCTTGTCACCCCGAAACCTACCAAAAAGGGACAGGTTTATTTTGGCAGGTTTTATCTGGGTAAACGTCGGCGGATGCCGGGAGGGAGCGGCGCCGCGCGGGACCCTAAGGCTGTTGTCGGTTCCCTAGGAAATACCCTGTGGGCAAAAAATGCCAAATATGAGTACGGTTGCTATCTTAGTATCATATTGCCTTCGCAAAATAATAGACATAACAGCAAAATATGTTCATTAACGCAAACACATATAAGTCCGCTATGGTGCTGTTTGATCAATTTAGGGACGCGTGTAAGCCGTGGGAGCGGCATTTGAGGCGGTTTTGGCTGTTACTAAAAAGGTAACAGTACTCATATTTGCCCTTTTTTGCCCACGGGGTCTGGAAAGCGCCGTCAGTGAGGTCTCAGGGAAGGCGTTTCGAGGCTCGAAGGACACAAAACGGGGGCGCAGGTTGTCCTGCGCCCCCGTTTTCTTGGCATTGCGGTTGTTTGCCGCCGGTTTTTACGCCGCTTCGTCGAACTGCGAGTTGTACAGGTCGGCGTAGAAGCCGCCCTGGGCGAGCAGCTCGTCGTGCGTGCCCTTCTCGACGATGTCGCCGTCGCGAATCACCAAGATCACGTCGGCGTTGCGGATCGTGGACAGGCGGTGCGCGATGACAAAGCTGGTGCGGCCCTGCATCAGCGCATCCATGGCGCGCTGAATGAGCTCCTCGGTACGGGTATCGACGTTGGAAGTCGCCTCGTCCAGAATCAGTGCCGGGCGGTCGGCCAAAATGGCACGGGCGATGGTCACGAGCTGGCGCTGACCCTGCGACAGGTTAGTGCCCTCCTCGTTGATCATAAAGTCGTAGCCGCCGGCGAGCGTATGGATAAAGTGGTCGCAGCGTGCGGCGCGTGCGGCGGCCTCGACCTCGGCATCGGTCGCATCGGGGCGTCCGTAGCGGATGTTCTCGCGGATGGTGCCGTTAAACAGCCAGGTGTCCTGCAGCACCATGGCAAACTCGCCGCGCAGCGCCGCGCGGTCCCAGTCGCGCACGTCGACGCCTTCGACGCGCAGCGAACCGCCGTCCACGTCGTAAAAGCGCTGCAGCAGCTTAATGAGCGTGGTCTTGCCGGCGCCGGTGGGGCCGACGATGGCAATGGTTTGGCCGGGCTTAGCCTCGCAGCTAAAGTCGTGGATGATGGTCTTGTCGGGCGTGTAGCCAAACTTGACATGGTCAAACTCCACGTGGCCGGGGCGCTTCTCGGGAATCTGCGCGTCGGCCTTCTGCTCCTCCTCGGGCGCGGCCAGGAACTCAAAGACGCGCTCGGTAGCGGCAGCCATCGACTGCATCGTGTTGCTCACGTTGCCCAGCTGCTGCACGGGTTGCGTAAAGTTTCGAACGTACTGGATAAAGCTCTGGATGTCGCCGGGCGTGGCATTGCCGGTCAGCGCGAGCTGCGCGCCCACCACGACGACGCCCACGTAGCCCATGTTGCCCACCAAGCTCATAAGCGGCATCATCAGGCCCGACAGGAACTGCGAGCGCCAGCCACTAATAAAGAGGCGGTCGTTTTGACGGTCGAACTCTTCGATCGAGGCCTCGGCGCGGTCGAACACCTGAATGACGTTCTGGCCGGCAAAGTCCTCCTCGATAATGCCGTTGACGGCGCCCAGAACCTGCTGTTGCTCGCGGAAGTACGGCTGCGAGAAGTGAATCATCACAGTCAGGATAATCGCGGCTGCCGGCAGCGTGAGCACGGTGACGCCGGTAAGCGGCAGGCTGATCGAAAGCATCATGACGAGCACGCCGATAATCTGCGTCACCGACGTGATGAGCTGCGTCACGCTCTGGTTGAGCGACTGACCCAGCGTATCGACGTCGTTGGTGATGCGGCTGAGTACGTCTCCCTTGCTGTGGCCGTTGAAGTAACTCATCGGCACGACGGCAATCTTGGCGGCGATCTCCTTGCGCATGCGATAGCAAATCTTTTGCGTGACGCCGGTCATGAGCCAGCCTTGGATCAGGCTGCAGACAGAGCTCGCCAGATACAGGCAGAGCAAAAAGCCGAGCGTCTTGGCGATCCAGTCAAAGTCAACGTCGCCGGTGCCGTTGACCTTGGCAACCAGGCCTTCGAACAGCTTGGTCGTAACCTGGCCGAGCACCTTGGGTCCCACAATGTTAAAGATGACCGAGCACACGGCAAAGGCGACGGCGGCAAACACGGCAATCTTGTGCTGGCCGATATAGCCGAGCAGCTGCCTCATGGTGCCCTTAAAGTCCTTGGCCTTTTCGCCGCGACGCATGCCGCCCATGCGGCCCATGGGACCACGCTGGCGGGTGGGCTTGGGAATCTGAGTCTTGGTCTCGTCTGCCATTAGCGCTCGCCTCCTTCCATGACGGCTGAAATTTCTTCTTGGGTAAGCCCCAGCTCCTCGGCGGAAAGCTGCGACTGTGCGATCTCCAGGTACGCCGGGCAGCTGCGCAGCAGCTCCTCGTGCGTGCCGGTGCCCACTACGTGGCCGTCGTCGAGCACGATGATCTGGTCGGCGTGCATGATGGTCGCGATACGCTGCGCCACGACCACGAGCGCGGCGTCGGTGACGTTTTTGGCGAGCTCCTCGCGCAGGCGCGCGTCGGTCTTGTAGTCGAGGGCGCTAAACGAGTCATCGAACACCACGACCTCGGGCTTTTTGGCCAACGCGCGGGCGATGGCCAGGCGTTGGCGCTGACCGCCCGAGACATTGGAGCCGCCCTGGCTGATGGGGGAGTCGTAGCCGCCCTCGCGCTCGGCGATAAAGTCTTCCGCCTGGGCGACGCGTGCTGCCTGGCGCATATCCTCGTCACTCACCATGTCGCCGGCAAACTTGAGGTTGCTCTCGACGGTACCCGAGAACAGACGACCCTGCTGCGGAATATAACCGATGCGGCGGCGCAGCTCAGAGAGGGTCATGTCGCGCACGTCGATGCCGTCGAGCGAAATGCTGCCGCCTGTGACGTCGTACAGGCGCGGAATCAACTGTACAAGCGTGGACTTGCCCGAGCCCGTGGAACCAATGATGCCGAGCATCTGGCCGGCGTGCGTGGTGAAGTTTACGCCGCTAATGACGTCGGCGCGGGCATCGGGATACTGGAAGCTCACGTCACGGAAGGTGAGCTCGCCGCGCGGCGCGCTGGCAGCGGGCAGTTTGGGCGAGGCGGGGTCGTTGATGCTCGTGGGGCAGGTGATGACCTCTTCCACGCGCTCGGCTGCGACCTCGGCGCGGGGCAGGATGACCGAAACCATGGTGAGGATCATAAACGCCATGACGATCTGCATGGTGTAGGAGATAAACGCCATCATGTTGCCGACCTGCATCACGCCGTCGGACACGCCCTGCGCGCCAAACCAGACGATAAGCACGGTGATGCAGTTCATGACGAGCATCATGAGCGGCATCATAAAGCTCATGGCTCGGTTGGTGTAGAGCTGCGTGGTCATCAGGTCGAGCGAAGCCTTGTCAAAACGTTCGAGCTCATGCTCCTCGCGGTTGAACGAGCGGATGGGCATAAGGCCGTCGAGCAGCTCGCGGGCGGTAAGGTTCACGCGGTCCACAAAGCTCTGCATCTTTTTGAACTTGGGCATGGTGAGGCCCATAAGCACGCCGACGACGGCCGAGACCGCGATGATGGCCACGGCGATGGTCCACTCTAGGCCGGTATGGTTGGCCAGGACGCGCATGACGGCGACGATGCCCATGACGGGGGCCATCAGGCACATGCGGATAAACAGGGTTGCGGCCATCTGGATCTGCTGAATGTCGTTGGTACAGCGGGTGATGAGCGAGGCCTGGCTAAACTTGCCCACTTCGGCCGGCGAGAAGTGCATAACCTTGTTGAAGGTCTCGCGGCGCAGGTCGCGGGCGATGGAGCAGGCGGTGCGCGAAGCCACGGCACCGGTCAGGATGGTGGCGACCAGCGAGATTAGGCACAGACCAAACATCGTGGTCGCCATGCGGCCCAGGTAGGCGTTCTGCACGTCGGCGGGGTCGATGCCCTGCGCCTTGTACTCGTCTTGCACATAGCTCACGGCGCGTTGGGTCACGATGGAGCCCGACATGGAGCCCATTTTGTCCGCCATATCGTTGGCGCCCTCGACGAGCTTGCCCTGGTCGATTAGGCCGCCTTCAACGCCTAGACGCAGGCTCTTCATGGTGATCTTGCCACCGTCGGCATCAATCTGTTTTTGCATGTTCTGCGCCGCAGCGGCCTTCTGCTGCATCTCGGCGAGTTGCTCGGGCGTCATCGCCGCCATCTGCTCGGGCGTGGGCATGGCCTGGGCGCCGCTGTTGTCTTTCTCACCGGACGTGCCCATCATGTCACCCATGGAGTTGGCGTCAATACCCTGGTTGAACGAAAGGACGACAGTCTCGGGCAGGCTCATGATGTCGGCAATCTTGCCGCCGTCGGCACGCTCCTCCTCGGTGCCCTTGTACGTTCGAATGCCGTTATTATCCGCCTTGCTAAACACGGCCTCCACCGTCTTGGCGTCCTTGGCGCTCATAAAGAGCTCAAGGTCGTCGAGCGATTCGGCGCGAATGGTGTTGGGCACGGGCGAGGCGATGCCGCCTTGCTGCACGCCCACGTCGACGATGTCGCTCATATAGGTAGGCAGCGCCAGGTCGGCGTTGCAGCTGATTACGATGAGTACGATAGCTGCGAACAGTGCCAGGACATGCTTTTTAAAGAGCTTGAGAATCCTCACTTGGCATCTCTCCTTTCTTGATTGCGGTCGATAATTTCGTTGGCATGTCTTAGAAGGCGCACCATCTCTTGGGTATCTGTTTCGCCGAACTGCTCGAGGAAGGCCGCGGTGCGGTCCTCGAATTCCCGACGCTTGATTTCGAGATCATGGAATCCCTTGTCGGTCACCGTGACGTGTACGCGACGGCGGTCGGTCTTTGAGTGCTCACGCTCAACCCAGCCCTTGGCTTCGAGAGCGCGTAGGATATTGGCGATGCGGGCACTCGAGACCCAGGCGCGATCAGCGAGTTCGCTCGGCGTGAGCGAGCCGCCAGCGAGTATGAGGGCGCGCATGACGGCCATCTCGCCGCCGAGAGCTTTGTCCGCAAAGCGCGAAATGCGCTGATGCATGCTGCCAAACTCAGCTAAGAGCTGACGCCCAAGCTCATGGAAATCGGTATCTTCCACCGAAAACCCCTAACACTAGAAACTATTTTTGGTGAAAAATGATACCCCTGTACGCGCACCCTATACGGTAGATTTTTGGGACATGCCTAGAAAACTACCTTTAGGCGATCTCCGTACACCGTCGGTGCCAGCAAAGTTAAGGGCAGATCTCTAGGCATGTCCCAAAAACTACCTGGTTGCTAGGCAATATAAAGAACGCATAAAGAATTAAAATCATTCAAGAATTGCAGCGTTTCAAAGAACTATCATGCACGCGGTTAGGCGAGGGGTTGTCACCACCATGACGACTGGGACTCATATAATCGCCACGTGCGATGCTCCAACTTCCCGCGAGGAGACACCTTATATAAAGGGGGATGGAGTCATGGCATTTGACTTCACGGGCAAGACCGCGATTGTCACGGGCGGCACTCAGGGCATTGGCTTCGAGATCGCCAAGGGCATCGTCGCGGGCGGCGGACATGTCGCGCTCATCGCAAGGAACGCTGCTAAGGGCGAGGCCGCTGTGGCCGAGCTTGGCGAGGGCAACAAGTTTTATCAGCTCGATGTCGCTGATGCGCCCAAGGCGCGCGAGACCGTCGAACAGATTTTCGCAGACCTGCCGCAAACCAATATCCTGATCAACTGCGCTGGCGTCATCAGCACCAAGAAGTTCGACGAGATCGACGACACCGAGTGGCGCCGTACCATCGACATCAACCTCAACGGCACCTTTACCATGATGAACGCCGTGTACCCGCACTTTAAGGCTGCCCATGCCGGCACTATCGTCAACGTGAGCTCTGTTGCTGGCAAGATCGGCGGCGGCCTGCTCGGCACCGCGGCTTACGCGAGCTCCAAGGCCGGTGTTAACGGTCTAACCAAGGCAGTCGCCAAGGAGGGCGGTAGGTTCGGCGTTCGCTGCAACGCTGTGTGCCCGTCGCTCACGTTGACCGATATGACCTCGATTCTCTCTGACGAGAACTCTCAGCGCATCATCAACGGTATTCCTCTGGGCCGTGCCGCCCAGGCCAGCGAGCCTGCGCAGATGGTGCTCTTCTTTGCCTCCGACCTCGCCAGCTTCGTGAACGGCGAGATCGGTGACTGCGACGGTGGCATCGTTCTGGACGGGTAATACCCCGCGACGTTAATTCGGCGACGGCTCCTGCGACTCGGGACCGTCGCCTTCTTTCTGGCACAGGAGCGTGCGACCGCGTGCCACACGCATCAAAAGGAGATATAAATGAGTGAATCGACTGTGGTGGAGGCGCCGGCGGCAAAGGAGCCGTTCTTTAAGATGTCCTCCATCCCGGGTGCCAATATTTTGGTGCCGCTTCTGCTGGGCTGCCTGCTCAACACGCTATTCCCCGATCTGTTCAAAACGCTCGGCAGCTTTACGCTTGGCATGACCCAGCAGGGTGCAGGCCCGCTCGTGGGCGCTTTTTTGCTTATCGTCGGTACGACGATTTCGTTTAAGAGTGCTCCTGCCGCCGCTGCCCGCGGTGCCATCATCATCGCCGTCAAGCAAATCGTGGTCGTTGCCGTGTCGCTGCTCATCCTTTATGTGTTCAACGACAACCTGTTTGGCATCTCTGCCATGGTGATGCTGGCGGCTTGCACCGGCGCCAACAACGCTATGTACGCTGGTCTGATGGGCACCATGGGCAATGAGGCCGAGCGTGGCGCTGTCGCAATCACCACGCTCGTTGTCGGCCCTCCGGTCACGATGATCGTGCTCGGCGCTGCCGGCCAGGCTCCGATCGGCTGGTCGCTCGTGGGTGCCATCCTGCCGATCGTCGTCGGCATTATTCTGGGCAACGTCTTCCCCAGCTTTAAGAAGATGATGGCACCGGCACTTTCCGCCGTCATCGTGCTCGTCTTCTTTGCCATGGGCTCGACCATGACCTTTGGCCAGCTCATTAATGGCGGTCTTCCCGGTATTCTGCTCGGCGTGATCTGCTCGGTGATCTTTGCAATTCCCGTCATCGCGGTCGACAAGCTCACGGGCGGCACGGGTGTCGCAGGTGCGGCCATTTCGAGCTGCGCCGGAGCCAATGTGGCTACGCCTGCTGCCATGGCAAGCGTCAACGGGGCCATGTACGGTGGCGCCGTGCTCGCGACGGCTACGGCACAGGTTGCTGCCTGCGCAATCGTGACGGCTATATTGACCCCGCTGGTCACCAGCTGGTGCTACAAGCATTTTGAGGGCCAGCAGAGCAACAGCAAGGCAACGACCGACAAGGCTTCCGCAGCCGCCTAATGCCAAACGGCAATCAAAGCTAAATAACTAGCCACGCCATAGGGCGGCCCCGGGGGAAATCCCGTGGCCGCCCTTCAGTTTCTGAAGGGTCTCTGGGGTACTTTACCCTGATAAAGCTGACATAACAGCTAGAGTGAACGTCGTACAAAGGCAAGGAAAAATACCAAAGAAATCGGTGAACGGTAGTTGTTCGCGCTCGCATTTCCTGCGGGTTTGTAAAAAACGCCATTATGATATAAAAAAAGAAACATATAACAGCCCAGATGGAGAGGGTCGCTATGTTATCCTTCTCAAACGGGTGAAATCTTGGGTTTTGGGTTGTAGTTCCAAGGTGGATAAACGTTTTCCCTACACCAACGTGTGGTGAAGAACGGAAGAAGCCGGTAGTGCAAGCCGAACATTCAAGAATTCAATAAGCAGCGGTGTGAGAGAGCGCCGCATTACACGTAACTAGGAGCGTGGTTACACAATGCAGGAGGCATGGGAAGGCTTCAAGGAAGGCATCTGGACGGGAGAGGTTGACGTCCGAGACTTCATCCAGAAGAACTGCACCCCCTACGAGGGCGACGAGTCGTTCCTCGCCGGCCCGACCGAGCGTACCAAGGAGCTGTGGGGCGAGGTTCTCGACCTGCTGCTTAAGGAGCGCGAGCAGGGCGGTGTCCTCGATATGGACACCAAGACCGTCACGGGTATCGTGAGCCACCCCGCTGGCTACATCGATAACGCCCACCGCGAGAAGGAGACCATCGTCGGCCTCCAGACCGACAAGCCGCTCAAGCGCGCGCTGCACGTCAACGGCGGTATCCGCATCGCTTGCCAGGCTGCCAGCCAGCACGGCTATAAGGTCGACGAGAACGTTGTCGAGCGCTACACCTTCGAGCGCAAGACCCACAACGCTGGCGTCTTCGATGTCTACACCCCCGAGATGCGTGCTTGCCGCTCGGCTCACATCATCACTGGTCTGCCCGATGGCTATGGCCGCGGCCGCATCATCGGCGACTACCGTCGTGTTGCCCTGTACGGCGTCGACTACCTGATCAAGGACAAGGAGGCCCAGAAGGCTTCCACCCCGACGGTCATGACCGCCGACAACATCCGCGATCGCGAGGAGCTGCAGGAGCAGATCCGCGCCCTCGGCGAGCTCAAGATGATGGCCGAGACCTATGGTTTCGACATTTCCAACCCTGCTACCAACACGCAGGAGGCCATCCAGTGGATGTACTTCGCCTACCTCGCTGCCGTCAAGGAGCAGAACGGCGCCGCTATGTCCATCGGCCGTACCTCTACGTTCATCGACATCTACGCTGAGCGCGACCTTGCCAACGGTACCTTCACCGAGGAGCAGATCCAGGAGTTCGTGGATCACTTCATCATGAAGCTCCGCATGGTCAAGTTTGCCCGTACCCCCGAGTACCAGGCCCTGTTTACCGGCGATCCGCAGTGGGTCACCGAGTCCATCGGCGGCATGGGTGTTGACGGCCGTACGCTCGTTACCAAGATGAGCTACCGCTACCTGCACACGCTCGAGAACATGGGCACCAGCCCCGAGCCCAACATGACCGTTCTGTGGTCGACCCGTCTGCCCGAGAACTTCAAGAAGTTCTGCGCCAAGACTTCTGTCGCCAGCTCTTCGATTCAGTACGAGAACGACGACCTCATGCGCGTCTATCACGGCGACGACTACGGTATCGCCTGCTGCGTGTCCTCCATGCGCATTGGCAAGGAGATGCAGTTCTTCGGCGCTCGCGCCAACCTGGCTAAGTGCCTGCTGTATGCACTCAACGGCGGTGTTGACGAGGTCTCCAAGAAGCAGGTCGGCCCCAAGTACCGCGCCGTCGAGGGCGATATGCTCGATTACGACGACGTTGTGGCCAAGTACAACGACATGATGAAGTGGCTCGCTGGCGTGTACGTCAACTCGCTGAACATCATTCACTACATGCACGACAAGTATTGCTACGAGCGTATCCAGATGGCTCTGCACGACAAGCACGTGCACCGCTGGTTCGCTACGGGCATCGCTGGCCTTTCCGTCGTGGCTGACTCCCTGTCCGCCATCAAGTACGCCAAGGTCCACCCCGTCCGTGACGAGAACGGCATCATCGTCGACTTCGAGACCGAGGGCGAGTTCCCCAAGTACGGTAACGACGACGACCGCGTCGACCAGATCGCTCACGACGTTGTGCACCAGTTCATGGAGTACATCCGCATGAACGACACCTACCGCAACTCCGTGCCCACGACCTCGGTTCTGACCATTACCTCCAACGTCGTGTACGGTAAGAAGACCGGCTCCACGCCCGACGGCCGCAAGGCTGGCCAGCCGTTCGCCCCGGGTGCTAACCCCATGCACAAGCGCGATAGCCATGGCGCCATCGCTTCGCTGTCTTCGGTTTCCAAGCTCCCGTTCCGCGATGCTCAGGACGGCATCTCCAATACCTTCTCCATCATCCCGAGTGCGCTCGGCAAGGAGGACCAGGTGTTCTTTGGCGATATCGACCTTGATCAGCTGGGCGAGTAACTATTGTTAGTGCTATACTAACAATAACGATTACTGATTAGTGCGCCGGTTTCGGCCGGCGCCTATTAATCGAAGGAGACACATTATGAAGGTTTCTGAAGTTTCCGAGACTCAGGCCGATAACCTGGTCCACATGCTCGACGCTTACGCCGAGAAGGGTGGCCACCACCTGAACATCAACGTCTTCAACCGTGAGACGCTGCTCGACGCTCAGGCTCACCCCGAGAAGTATCCGCAGCTGACCATCCGCGTTTCCGGCTATGCCGTGAACTTCCACACGCTCACCAAGGAGCAGCAGGACGAGGTCATTTCGCGTACCTTCCACGACAAGTTCTAAAGGGTTCAACTCCTGTAGGATTACTGGGGCCGGTTTTGGGTTATTTCCCAAAACGTCCTCGGACATGCAAAGAGGCTCGCTGCGCACTTTGTGCGGCGAGCCTCTTTGCGTCCTGCGGAATGTTTTGGGAGGTAGCCCAAACAGCCCTGGCTGGGTCCTGTGTAGTTACCCTTTAGGCGGAACTCTCCTAATTATTTGGATGAGTCGTTTACTTACTTGTGCTGTTACCGTCTTCCCGCTCTTGTTGGGGTATGCTTTGTTCGTATGTAAACGTATGACATGTTGATGGGGGAGGGTGCTATGGCTCGCGAGAGTGCTCGTTCTAAGGATACGGCTAAGCCTGGCATCAAGGAAGTTGCAGCGGTGGCGGGGGTTTCGCCTACTACGGTATCTCGTGTGCTTAATAATCGTGGCTATATTAGCCAAGAGACCCGCGATAAGGTCCATGCCGCGATGAAGCGCATCAACTATACGCCCAACGATATCGCCCGTGCCATGCTCAACGGTCGCCTGAATCTTATCGGTATGATCGTCCCCTATGTCAGCAGTCCGTTTCATGCCCAAGTGGTTCAAGTCATTGAGCATACCCTGGCCGAAAACGGTTTTAAGATGCTGCTGTGCAATAGCGCCAATCGACCCGAGCTTGAGCGCTCTTATATCGACATGCTTCGACGCAATATGGTTGATGGCGTCATCGTCAACTCGCTTAATATCGGTGCCGAGGCGTATGCCGAGATGGGCTTGAGTCTGGTTGGTATCGACTGCGACCTTGGCGAAGCCTCTGTTCAGATTGCGAGCGACAGCTATAGCATCGGCGAACTTGCCACGCGTCGCCTGATCGATGACGGATGTTCACGCATCCTGTGCCTGCGCAGCAATAGCCGCATGCGCATGCCTGCCAATAAGCGTACCGATGCCTACCTCGATGTTGTTGAGCAGGCCGGTTTGCCCGCGCTTGTCCGTGAGGTCGAGTTCGTTAAGCCCGACGACGAAAAGAGCGCGGTCGTTGCGAAGATCCTCGATGAGAACCCCGATATTGACGGCATCTTTGCGGGAGACGACACGATGGCGGCTATCTGTCTTAACGTGATGAAGCAGCGCGGCTTGAGCGCTCCGGGCGATATTAAGGTCGTGGGCGCGGATGGTGCCCGCCGCACTATGACGTTTATGCCTGACTTAACAACCGTACGCCAAGATATCGATCGCATCGGTGAGCTCGCGGCGCAATCCATCGTCGCTCTTGTTAACGGCGAAAAGCCCGAATCGAATATCAAGCTCCCCGTTGAACTCATTGAGGGTAAAACCGCGTAGTTCATCCAGCGCCAAAAGAATTCCTCAAACACCTCTGATGACCGTTCGCCGGCATATGTCAACCGTTTGCCGACGACTGGAACTGCGAAAAGACGTATTGGTGTGAAAACGTTTGACATATGAAAACGATTGACATATCTTGCAGTTGTACCGAGTTAGTATCTCGTGAGAAAGGAAGTCTCGGATGCACAAGGTGTATTACCAGCCTGAGGGAATTTGGGTAGGCGACATCATGCCGTACGGCGAGGACGGCACGTTCTATCTCTATCATCAGCGTGACACGCGAAACCCCGGACCTTTCGGAGAGCCGTTTGGCTGGGCACTCGCGACAACCAAGGACTTCGTCAATTACAAAGACTTTGGCGAGAGCCTTGAGCGTGGCGGCGACGAGGAAGTCGACCAGTATGTTTATGCCGGCACGGTGTTTAAGGTGGGCGACAAGTACCATGCGCTCTACACTGGTTGCAATCGCGATAAGGTCAAGGCACGCTTGATGAAGCAGGTTCTTCTTCACGCAACGAGTGACGACGCCGTCAAGTGGGAGAAGAACATCGCCGAGACGCTGCTTCCGCCCCAGGAGGGTTACGATGACCGCAACTGGCGCGATCCCTTTGTGCTTTGGGATGAGGAGAACGAAGAGTACATGCTCATCCTCGGCACGCGTGTGGGCGAGGACAAGCGTCTGATGACCGGTCGTCTGGTCAAGTTCACCTCCAAGGACCTGGATACCTGGGAGTTCCAGGGCGACTGGTGGAATCCGGGCCTGTACACCATGTTCGAGATGCCTGATCTCTTTAAGATGGGCGACTGGTGGTATCTGGTGTTCTCCGAGTACAGTGATGGCAACAAGACCCGTTATCGCATGTCTCGCTCCATCAACGGTCCTTGGATCACTCCTGCGGACGATTCCTTCGATGGCCGCGCGTACTATGCCGCGCGTACCGCATTTGACGGCGAGCGCCGCGTTCTCTTTGGTTGGGTTCCTACGCGTGACGAGGGCGGCGACCCCAGCTCTTACCTGTGGGGTGGCACCTTTATGCCTCTCGAGATCGTTCAGCGTGCCGACGGAACGCTCGGCACCAAACTCCCCGACAGCATGCTTGGCGCCTTTGGCGAGGCTAAGGCAGTCGAGGCCTTTGAGCTTTCCTGCGAGTCGGGCAAGGTCGAGCAGGTGCTCGCCGCGGATGCCGGTTCCACCTATATGCTCGACGCCGACATCGAGCTCGCCGGTGACGCTGCCGGCTTCTCGGTGAAGCTTGCCGAGGACGCCGAGTCCGGTCTTGCCTATGAGTTCCGCGCCAACCTGCGTGAGGGCAAGCTCGAGTTTACGGCGGCCCCCCAGTATCCGTGGTTCCAGGTCAACAACATGGGCCTCGAGCGTCCGTTGTTCTTTAAGGGCCAGGGCACTCATCATGTGCGCCTGGTCGTTGACGACGATATCGCGACCATCTTTGTCGATGATGTTGCGCTTAACGCGCGCTTCTGCAATAAGCAGGGCCAGGGTGTGGCGCTGACGGTCACCGACGGTACGCTCAAGTGCGCAAATGCAACGATCGCGTCTCTGTAATGGCATCAAAACGTCTTATGATTTCGTAAAGGAATGGAGAGGAACATGGACTACAAAGTAGTGTCTCAGCAAGTCGTCGATAACGTCGGCGGTTTGGAGAACATCGAGGGCGCCACGCATTGCGTTACGCGTCTGCGTCTGGTGCTCAAGGATACGAGCAAGTACAACAAGGCCGAGCTCGAGAACATCGATGGCGTCAAGGGCGTGCTGTACAACAGCGGCCAGCTCATGATCATCTTCGGTACCGGTACCGTCAACAAGGTCTACGACGAGTTTATGGCTCTGACGGGCGTTAAGGAGATCAGCGCTTCCGAGGTCAAGGGCGCCGAGGCGGACAAGAAGGGCAAGTTCTTCTCGGTCCTCAAGGTATTCTCGGACATCTTTATCCCCATCATTCCCGCCTTCGTCGGCGCCGCTATCATCATCGGCCTTAAGTCGCTGATCGTTGCCAACGGCCTCTTTGGCATGGAGGGCAGCCTTGCCGATCACAGCGAGTTCCTCAAGAACCTCGCAAGCTTCTTTGCCATTATCGCCACCACGTTTGACTACCTGCCTGTCCTGGTTATGTACAGCGCGGTGAAGCGTTTTGGCGGTAACCCGATTCTGGGCATCCTCGTCGGTATCGTCATGGTTCACCCGAGCCTTATGAACCGCAACACGTTCGTTATGGACCCGACGGGTGCTGAGTACTGGAACTTTGGTCCGCTCTCCATTCCCATGGTTGCTTTCCAGGGCGGCGTGTTCCCTGCAATCCTGACTGCCTGGTTTATGGCCAAGGTCGAGAAGATTGCCCAGAAGTACATTCCCGAGGTCGTTTCGTTCGTCTTTGTTCCGACCGTTACCCTGATTCTTGCTAACGTCGCCCTGTTCACCGTGTTCGGCCCGCTCGGTAACCTAATCGGCGACGTCCTCGCCGGCGTAATCGATATCCTGTACAACAGGATGGGCGTCTTCGGTGCCTTTGTCTTTGCCGCATTCCTGCAGCCGCTCGTCGTTACCGGTACGCATCAGTTCATCCAGGGTATCGAGGCAAACCTCGTTGCCACGACTGGCTTCAACTACATCCAGGCAATCTGGTCGGTTTCCATCATCGCCCAGGGCGGCGGCGCCATCGGCATGTACCTCATTCACAAGAAGCATTCCAAAGAGCGCAACATCTGCATGTCGTCCTTTATCCCGACGCTGGTCGGAATCTCCGAGCCCGCTATCTTCGCTGCAAACATGCGCTACTCGATCATTCCGTTCATCTGCGCATGCATCGGTGCAGGCTGCGGCGGTGCCTTCGTAAAGCTCTTTGAGGTGCGCGCTATCGGTCAGGGTCTGACCGGCGTGCTTGGCCTGCTCATCGTCACGCCCGAGACGCTCGTGTGGTATGTGGCTGGCAATCTCATCGCCTTCATCGTGCCGATCGTCTTGATCTTTGCCTACAACAAGGCAAAGGGCGTGCCGACCACCGATGAAGAGGGCGCTGGCGCTGGCTTCGACGTTAGCTTCTAGTTGAGCCGTTCAGCGTAATGTGCGGATAAGTCCATTTGGGGAAGGGCGTTCGGCTCGTGTGAGTCGAGCGTCCTTTCCCATAGACGAGAAAGTCAACGGCGATGTTTAATCAAAAAAATAAGGTGACACGCGCGGACTATGAGCAGTGGCGTGCCGGACAGGATGAGACGGCGGCTCGCATCGCATCCGACCCCGATAGGCTTTTGTTCCATGTGGAGCCTGAGCTTGGCTGGCTCAACGACCCCAATGGTTTGGTTCAGATTGGTGATACGTATCACATCTATCATCAATACGATCCGTTCGATGCTGCGCATGGCGGTCCAGTGCTTTGGAACCATCTGACGACAAAGGATTTTGTGACGTACGAGAATCACGGCCCCGTGCTGTTCCCCGATTCCGATTTGGATTCGAGTGGAGCGTATTCTGGTTCTGCCTTTGTACGTGATGGCAAGATTCACTACTTCTATACCGGCAACGTTAAGCATTTTGACCGTGATGATTACGACTACGTGTTGACGGGCCGTGAGCAAAACCAAATTCATATGGTTGCCGAGAATCCCGACGAATTGGGCGAGAGGCGCATAGCTGTTGGGCCGGTCGATTACCCCGACGATATCGGTACGCACGTGCGCGACCCCAAGATCCTTGAACACGACGGTATCTACTACATGGTTCTCGGCGCTCGTACGAAAGACGATCGCGGGTGCGTGCTTGTCTATACCTCGCGTGATCTAGAGGACTGGGGCTATGCGACGCGCATTGAGCTGGGCGAGAAGTTTGGCTTTATGTGGGAGTGTCCTGATCTGTTTGAGCTCGATGGCGAGCTTATTCTCGTTTGCTGTCCGCAGGGCGTGCCCGCCGATGGCTGGCGTTACCGCAATCCGCATCAGTGCGTGTGGTTCTCCATCGAGGCCGATTGGGGGGCGCCGAGCTTTAAGATCGTCGGCCAGGGCATGCCTCCGATGGTTGATGCCGGTTTTGATTTCTATGCCCCGCAGTCCTTTGAGGACGCTGCGGGTCGGCGTTTGATGATCGGATGGTCGGGTTGCCCCGATGCGACGACAGAAAGCCCGACGGTGGCGCGCGGGTGGCAGTGCGCGCTGACGGTGCCGAGAGAGCTGAGCATGCGCGGCGGCAAGCTCTGCCAGTGGCCGGCGCACGAGATTGAGAGGATGCGCGGCGATTGCGTTCGTGCTGTAGGCGGTGAGACCGTTGAGGAGCCGGGACGCCTGTTTGATGTCGTGGTTTCCTGCGAGGGAGCCAAGATGATCGAGCTCGAAATCCGCAAGGGTGTCTTTGTGCGTTATACGGACGGGATGCTTACCCTCGATATGGGCGACGAAGGCTATGGACGCGACCAGAGGTCGATCGAGCTCGGCGAACTTCGCGACCTGCGCGTGCTTTCGGACACTACGATGGTCGAGATTTTTGCCAATGGTGGCGAGGCGGCACTTACGAGCCGTACCTATTCGCCGGCGGTTCTGGCGATGGAGCTGCACGCCGAGGGTGTGGCGTCGATGGATTTCTACCGCCTCGCTCATTAACCGTGCATGGAGCACGATTGGACTTGTTGGGCGGAATGTGTCGCAGTTGCCGCGGCCCGCTACCGCTTATCGCGTATAGCGACCGTTTGCGGAATAAGTAACACTCCTTAATAAACCGTGTAGAATCTCAAATAAGCACGGAGTTTTCCAGGGAGACGCTGTCCTTTGTTGTGTGCAAGGGACGGCGTCTCTTTGGCGCTTGGAGGCCGTTCTACAGCAGGACGGTGGACGTGCGTCATATATTAAAAAACCAACGTCGAGATGGGTCGTGATAAGAATGGGCAAGTACGTAATCGTGGTTGAATCTGGTTCGGATGTGACGCCAGAGCTCTGCGAACGCTACGGCATCGTGCGCGTGCCCATGCATGTCACGATTGGCGACGAGACCGTCGAGGATGGCTCGATTGATCCGCTCGAGATTTACTCGCGCTGTAACGAGTTTGGCGTGATGCCCAAGACCAGTGGCTGTTCGCCAGCGGATTTTGCGCATGTGTACGACCGCATCCATGCCGAGCAACCCGACGCGACTATTTTGCATCTTGCATATTCCGAGGCCACGACCTGTTCGCATCAGTCCTCTAAGATTGCGGCCCAGGGGCGCGACTACGTGTTCTCCATGGACACACGCTTTGTCTCGGTGGGCCAGTCGCTCGTTGTCGTCGAGACCGCCAAATACATCGAGGCTCACCCCGATGTCACCGTCGACGAGATCTTTGCATTTACGAACTCCGTCATGGACCGCGTACTGTTGGGCTTTGTTCCTACCGACCTTGCCTTCCTTAAGGCAGGTGGCCGCTTGTCCAACGTCGCGTTCCTAGGCGCCCATCTGCTCAAGATTAAGCCCTGCATTGAGGTGACGGGCGGCAAGTTCGTGGCGACCAAGAAGTTCCGCGGTTCTATGCTTAAGTGCGCCCGTGCCTTTATTGATCACATGGTAGAGAAGGGCGAGATCGACTACTCGCATATTGGCCTGGCGTATTCGGTGGGTCTTTCCGAGGAGTTGCGCGACGACATGGAAGTCTATGCGCACGACCTGGGCTTTAAGGACATTACCTGGACTCAGGTCGGCGGCGTCATATCGAGCCATTGCGGCCCGACCGCCTTCGGCGCGGTGCTCACGCTCAAGGCGTAAGGCCTGGTGTCTATCGATATCTATTGCCTCGGCGGCGGGTGGGTTGTGATAACCTTCCCGCCGCTTTTGTGTGGGGCCAAATAGAACAACCCAATTGACCGCTAAACCGTTTCACCATCATGCGTATGGGCTAGAATGGCTCTGGCATTTATGTAACTAAAACCAATGAGAGGCAAGGTAGCGGGAATGGCTGAGATGACGCTCGAGGGTGTGGACGCTCGTCCCGAGGACTCTGCGTTTGCCCTGGGCCGCGTGCATTCGATTGAGACGATGGGAACGGTCGATGGACCCGGCATCCGCTTTGTGGTGTTTGTTCAGGGCTGCCCCATGCGCTGTGCGTATTGCCACAACCCCGATACCTGGTCGGTTAACGGCGGCACCATGGTGACCGTCGAGCACCTGATGGACGAGTTCCAGAGCAACCACGAGTTCTATCGCAGCGGCGGAATTACGGTGTCCGGCGGCGAGCCGCTCCTACAGTCTGAGTTTTTGGCCGACCTGTTCCGTGCAATGCACAACAACCCCGATGGCCGCGTGCATACCTGCTTGGATAGCTGCGGCTATGCGTTCGATCCCGCGCATCCCGAGAAGTTCGATGCCGTACTCAACGAGACCGACATGGTACTGCTCGATATTAAGCATGCCGACCCGGTCGAGCATAAAAAGCTGACCGGTTGTGATCCCGCACGCATCCTGGCGTTTGGCGATGAGCTTGCACGTCGCAAGATTAAGGTCGTTATCCGCCACGTGGTGGTGCCGGGCATTACCGACACGGTGGAGGAGTGCGAGGCACTCGGTCGTCTGATCGCTCCATGGCACAACGTGGTCGGTCTGGAGATGCTGCCGTATCACACCATGGGTGTCGTCAAATATGAGCAGTTGGGGATTCCCTATAAGCTTGAGGGCGTGCCCCAGATGGATACCGCGCGCATGCCCGAGCTGCGCAACGCCGTCATGACGGGCATGAAAAAGCGCCGCGCCGAACTCAAAAACGCCATCGGCTAGCAAGTCATTTTGCTCCTCTACGATACCCGCGCTGCGCTGGTCAGGCACTCATTGTGGACAGACTTAAATGAGTGCCCCTGGGCACCAAGTTGATTGCCAAAGAGCCCCGTCCCAAAAAGACTGGTCAAGGTTGCGGTGAGATGCGCAACAGAATCGTGCCATTTGGATAAATACGCTTGTGGTTTCTTTAAAGACACCTTAAACGCCGCTGAATATCTTTGGAAAGAAATGCCTGCTCGGTATCATGCTGCTTGTATATGAACGGTAGCAGTCAGGAGACCACGTGCGAAACAACGCATCGCGGGATGAGTATGTGCCGCAGCATAGCAGCAGATATGAGACGAAGGGCACGTCTTTGCGTGGCCTTGCCGACGCTCGCATTCGCGGGGCGAAGATTGCCGCCATAGGAATGTTAGCGTTAGTGGTCATTATCCTCGGAATTACCGCTAAAACCTACGCGTCGGAGCGAATGGCACACTCAGATGCGTCAACGGTACAGACGCAAAACAAAAAGGTCCCTGAATCTAAAGTCACCGCAAGTCAAACCCTGTCGACAGCGAACCTCAAGACGGGGCTTTCGAAGCCGGACTTTAACGATATTCCCTCAGGCGATACCGTGCAGACCTTCTCACTGGTTGATGACCAGATCCTCGCCCTGGAGGATGAGAACCTCGCCGCACTCCAGAATGCGCTTGACCAGGCGCAGGAGCTGGGCGATGCGGGCGTGGTGTTTTACGACCTGTCGAGCGGTAAGGGCGTGACGTATAACGCTGATGTCGAGGTGTACGGTGCGAGTAGCTGCAAGGCACTCTATGCGTTGTACATTTGCGAATCTCTGGTCGAGACGGGCCAGGTTTCACTCGATGACTCTCTTGGCACCTATGGTGGCTACAACATGGGTTGGCAGACGGTACGCGACTTGATCGAGGCTGCGGTCGTTTATTCAGACAACGATTCGTTTATTGCGTTACGCGCGGCGTTTGACCGTGCCGGTTACGAGGATTGGATTGTCAGTCTTGACATCGATTACGATACCGCGCTCGATCCGATGAGTGATTTTCCGACCTACTGCCCGCGCACTTCTGCCAGGTTATGGCGCGAGATGAGCGAGTATCTGAGCACGGATACCGAGACTTCGCAGTGGTTGTCAGGCCTTTTGGCATCAACATCGCGCTCGTTTATTCGCGATGGCATTGCGGACGATCAGGTCTTGGTGCGCAACAAAGCGGGTTGGATCAGCGAGGACGGTTACTATTCGACATGCGATGCAGGCATCATCGACATCGATGGCCGTACCTATGTCATGAGCGTCATGACATCGATGCCATGGAGTGACCGTTCGAGCGAGGTTACGGCCGCGATTGCAAAGGCTCTGTTTGATACGCGAGCTGCACTGGCTTAGCGTGTTCGTTTGGCGAGGTCAAACAAAATGCTGGTACCATACCTTGGTTGAGAATTTCGTATAGGTTTGGGGAATGGTATGGCTACCATCGCGATTATCGGTGCGCTCGAAAAAGAGATCATGCAGATTAAGGAAGAGCTGAGCGACGTTTGCGAGGCACGGGAGGCAGGCTTGACCGTTGTGAGCGGTGAGCTCGACGGCCTGACAGTTGTCGCCACAACGGCGGGCATGGGCACGGTGAACGCCGCCGCTGCAACACAGCACCTCATTAGCAAGTATGCTCCGCAGGCTGTTGTGTTTTCGGGCATTGCGGGCGGTTTGAACCCCAAGCTCCATATCGACGACGTGGTCATTGGCAAACGCCTGCGCTATCTGGATACCGATACCGCGCTTATTGCCGAGTCCGCACCGGGGCTCGAGGAGTTTGGCTCGACGCCCGCGCTGGTCGATATTGCCGTCGACGTGCTTGCTGAGCGTGGGTTTGTTGACGCTTCGACAAATGCAGTCGCTTCGAACGAGGGCACCAAGCAGTTCCTGGTCGGCACGATTGCCACGGGTAACCGCTTTGTGACGGGCGCCGCCATGCGCAACGACGCTATCGAGGCGACACATGCCGATTGTGTCGGCATGGAGGGCGCGGCAATTGCCCATGTCGCAACCAAAAATGGTGTCGATTGCCTGGTGTTGCGCGCTATCAGCGATAATTGTGACGAGGCGTACGATGCAATTTGCGAGCGCGAGTTCGATCTGTTCGAGTACGCGCGTGTCGCAAGTGACATCACGCTCGATATCGTCCGCCGCATTGCCGCTGCGCAATAGCGCGTCTATTTGTAAGAACCTACGACCAAGGAGTGTCCATGGCCGATTCCATTAACTACCAGCTTGCCAAGTTCGTCGCCAGCTACGGCAAGGTTTCGCAGATCCCCGAGTCCACCTGTCCCGAGGTGAGCTTCGTTGGCCGCTCCAACGTGGGCAAGTCGTCGATTATGAACAAGCTCTTTGGCCGCAAGAACCTGGTGAAGGTTTCGAGTACGCCGGGCAAGACGAGCAACATCAACTTCTTTGAGGCCGACGACGTGCACTTTGTGGACCTGCCGGGCTACGGTTTTGCCCGCCGTTCCAAGGCTGAGCGCGACCGTTGGGCTGAGCTTATTGGCGACTTCTTCGACTCCGAACGCAGCTTTAACTTGGTCGTCTCGCTGGTGGACATTCGTCACGACCCCAGCAAGCTCGACCACGACATGATCGACTACCTACAGGGCAACGAGTTCAACTTTATCGTTTGCCTCACCAAAGCCGACAAGCTCAGCCGCACCCAGCAGGCCCGCCAGGCAGCAGCCATCAAAAAGCAGCTCAACGTTCCGGCCGAAAACGTGATCATCACAAGCTCCCAAACCGGCACCGGCATCGACGAACTCAAGCGCCGCATCGCCGAGGCCTGCCTCTAGTAAGGGCTCCAGCCTAGCAAGAGCCCCTATCAATAAAAAACAAAACTATCAGCCCGGCGCCCTTTCAAAGCGTGGGTCCCTGTAGACATCGCCGGCAATGTTGTTGTAGGGCCGCCCAAGGGCATCCCTTTAAAAACATTCCGCAGCACGAGGCCCGCTTATCCACGGCTCCGAAGGAGCAGGATAAGCGGGCCTCAAGTGCGAGGACGTTTTTAAGGGGATGCCCTTGGGCGGCTCGGTGGGGTCGACCGGCGATGCCTACAGGTACTCGATTTGAGCGCCCTCGGTGTCGCACGTCAGAATATGCGTCTTACACTTAGGGAACTGCTCGCGCAGCTTGACCTGTAGGAACTTTGCCACGATGGTGTCGTCGGTCACAGCCATAAGGGTCGAGCCCGAACCGCTGATCCAGATGGTCTTGGCGCCGCCGTTAAGGCAGGTGTCGCGCACGGCGTTGTAGTCGGGAATCAGACGGCGACGATAGGGTTCCTGGATGCGGTCGTCATTGGCGGCGGCAATCAGGTCGAGGTCACCAGTCTCCAAGCCGCGCGTCATACCGGCGATGCGGCCCATCTGCCACACGGCGGTGGAGAGCGGAATCTCCTGCGGCACGACCTTGCGCGCCTCGCTCGTATGTACCTCGTAGGGCGGAATCACGGTAATAAAACGCAAGCGATCGCTCACCTCGTAGCGAAGGCATTGGGGGAGCGAATAGGTCGGCGTAAAGGAGCAGACGGCGCCGCCAAGGATGGCGGGAGCGACGTTATCGGGATGCCCCTCGACCTCGGTGGCGATGCGGACGAGCTCGGCACGGTCGACGGTGTGGCCTGTCAGTGCGGCGGCGGCCATAATGCCGGCGACGACGCAGGTGGAGCTGGAACCCAGGCCGCGGGCGACGGGCACGTCGGTCTGGATGTCGATAGCGACGGGGAAGGCAGGCTCGCCCCATGCGGCCAGCGCATCGACAAAGCTGACGTAGACCAGGTTGTTCTCGTTTTGGAACTCCTCGGGGCATCCGGTGATGGTGAGCTTATCGGCGCGCTCGAAGGTGAAGTGCGAGTAGAGGCTGACGGCCATGCCGAGGGTATCGTAGCCGATGCCTAGGTTGGCGCTGGTTGCTGGGACGGTGATTTTGATCATGTGGGTCCTCCTGGGCGGGTCTGGCCGTTTAGTTCGCTGCTCGGGCAGTCCTGGCTCGCTCGGAAAGCACATTAAGTGCTTTCCGGCTCGTGCGGAACTCGCGACGAACTAAACGGCCAGACCCGCTCGCATGCTCGTCATCATCCCGAAAGCTAAATAAAAAGAAGGTGCGCCGGCTTTCGCCGGCGCTTAATAAGGAATCTAGTTGGTGCTCATTCGTTTTGCTGCAGACTCGACGTAGCTTGCCATCTCATCGACGTCGCAGACGTCTTCGAAACGGACGGGTTTGGATTCGAGTTCGGCGAGCTGGGTCGGGGCGACCGTGTTGGTTGCCTGCCCGAGCACGCGCATGGCCTCAAAGTCGTCCTCGGGAACGTCGAGGCCCAGAGCGTCGCAGCAGGCGCGCGGGAACTTGTAGGGGCTGGCGGTCGAAAGTAGCACGCGGGCCTTGGCGCCCTCGGCGGGAGCGACCTTTTCGAAGACGTGATAGCCGCAGGCGGTGTGCGGGTCGATCACGTAGCCGTTCGCGTCCCAGCAGCTCTTGATGGCAGCGCGAACCTCGTCTTCGCTGGCCCAACCGCAGCCAAAGACGTTCTGAATTTTTGCCAGCAGGTCGGCGGGAACCTCGTAGCGACCAGTCTGTGCAAGCTGCTCCATAAGGCCGGCAACGAGCTCGCAGTCGCCATCGGACAGGAAGTAGAGCATGCGCTCCAGGTTGGAGCTAATGAGGATGTCCATCGACGGCGAGATGGTCGTGAAGAACGGACGGTTGCGGTCGTAGACGCCGGTGGTCAAGAAGTCAGCGAGCACGTTGTTCTTGTCGCTCGCGACGATGAGCTTGGCGACGGGCAGACCCATGCGCTTGGCGTAGTAGCCGGCCAGGATATCGCCGAAGTTGCCGGTCGGTACGCAGAACTCCACGGTGTCGCCAGCCTCGATGGCGCCGGCGCGCAGCAGTTGCGCATAGGCGGCAAAGTAGTAGACAACCTGCGGCACCAGGCGGCCGACGTTGATGGAGTTGGCGCTCGAAAGCACCGTGCCGGCGGCCTCAAGACGCTCGGCAAGCTCCTTATCGGCAAAGATGCGCTTGACGGCACTCTGGGCATCGTCGAAGTTGCCGCGGATGCCGCAGACGGCGACGTTATCGCCCTCCTGCGTGGACATCTGCAGATTCTGCACGCGGCTGACCTTGCCCTCGGGATAAAAGACGGTGATGCCCGTGCCCGGAGCGTCGGCAAAACCGGCGAGCGCGGCCTTGCCCGTGTCGCCCGACGTGGCGGTGACGATCATGATGCGCTCGGCGCCGCCGTCCTTGGCGGAAGTGCGGGCCATCAGACGGGGGAGCATCTGCAGGGCGACGTCCTTGAAGGCGCTTGTGGGGCCGCCAAAGAGCTCCATCACATAGGTTTGAGGAGCGTCGGTGCCCGGCGCTGCGTCGAGTTTGACGAGCGGCGTGACCTCTTCGCTCGCGAATGTGCCGCGGTATGCCTCGTCGACACACGCCGAAATTTCTTCGGCCGTGTAATCATTCAGTAACATTCCCAACACATCTTGAGCGATTTCAAAGTACGATTTATCTGCAAGCGAGCTGATATCGACCTGCTGGGTGCCGAGCTCGTCCGAGACAAACAAACCCCCGTCGGGAGCGATGCCGGTACGGATTGCCACCTTACTTGAGCACGATAAAGTGCGTCCTCGTGTACTATGATAAGTTCCCATATAACACTGCTCCTCGGATGCCTTGGTCCCAATCGGTGAAACCATGGTATCAGAGCGTGCAAAATAGGTTCGCAGAGGCTTTTTAGAAAGGTAACCTCCAGCCCATGATTAAGATTGCCAAGTTTGGCGGCTCGTCGGTCGCCGACGCCGAACACTTCAAAAAGATCAAGGCCATCGTCGATGCCGATCCGGCCCGCCGTTTTGTGGTGGTTTCCGCCTGCGGTCGCCGCTTTAAGGGCGACACCAAGGTGACCGACCTGCTCTACTTGGTCAACGCGCACGTCAAGTACCACGTGTCGTGTGAGGAGCTGCTCGAGGACATTGGCCAGCGCTATTTTGATATCGCTGACGAGCTGGAGCTCACCTATCCCATCCGTGAGGAGTTCGCGGCCTTTGCCGAGCGCGCCCGCTCGGGCGGCTACTCCACCGAGGAGCTTGTGAGCCGTGGCGAGTACTTTACCGCCCGCCTGATGGCCGAGTACCTGGGCTTACCGTTCCTGGACGCCGCGACGGTTGTGGCGTTCCATCACGACGGTACGCTCAGCATGAATCGCACCTCCGAGCTGGTGCAGGAGTATGGCCAGCAGGGCGGCTTCGTTATGCCTGGCTTCTACGGCGCGACGCGCGAGGGCCAGATCAAGCTGCTCGATCGAGGCGGTGGCGATATCTCGGGCTCGATCTTGGCTAAGTGCCTGGGCGCCGACCTGTACGAGAACTGGACCGACGTCTCGGGCTTCTATTCTGCCGATCCGCGTATTGTTCCCGAGGCTCAGCCCATTGCGCGCGTTACCTACGAGGAGCTGCGCGAGCTTTCGTACATGGGCGCAAGCGTCCTGCACGAGGAGGCTGTGTTCCCCGTGCGCGAGGCAGGCATTCCGCTGGTCATCAAGAACACCAATGCGCCACAGGACCCCGGCACCATCATTAGCGAGACGGCTGATGAGGGCGAGGCGGAGCCCATCATTACCGGCGTGACCGGCAAGCGCGGCTTTGTCGCCATCAACGTTGCCCGCGACCGCACCAAGCCCCGTGTTGGCTTTATGCGCCGTGCGCTTTCGGTCTTCGAGCGCTATGACGTTTCCGTCGAGCACATGCCCACCGGTGTCGACCGCTTTGGCGCCGTGGTGCAGGAGCAGGATGTGCACGACTCGCTGTACTCACTTGTGGGCGACATCCAGCAGGAGGTCGAGCCGCTCGAGATCGAGGTTGTCGAGGGCTTGGCGCTCATCGCGACCGTCGGCCGTAACCTGCGCGGCCGCGCAGGTATCTCGGGCCACCTGTTTGGCATGCTCGGCCAGGCCGGCGTGAGCGTGCGTATGATTTCGCAGAGCTGCGACGAGATCAACATCATTATCGGTGTCGAGGAGAAAGACTTCGACCTGGCGATTCAGACCATTTACCGTGCCTTCTCCGATGAGAACGGCATTGTGAAGGTCTCCGACCTGGAGGCTCCCGCGCCGGTCGATCCCGCTCTGGCCGCACTCCACAAGTAGCTGTCATCCCGGTGATTTTTTGGGACATGTCTCATAAATCTACGGCGGGGCGTTTCGTTTCGGTTTCGTTTCGACGGGGCGGGTTTCGTGCCCGCCCCGTTCTTGTATACACTGGCAGCAATAATCGGCCTGCTCGGCGTGCGGGCAAAAGCCACAACCTTTAAAGGGGGAAGCATGAAACAGTACACGGTTGCTATTTTGGGCGCGACGGGAGCCGTGGGCACCCAGATGCTCGAGTGCCTTAACGAGCAGGAGTTCCCAGTTGGTAAGCTCAAGCTGCTGGCAAGTGCACGCTCCGCGGGCAAGACCGTTGAGTTCCGCGGCGAGCAGATCGTGATTGAGGAAGCTTGCCCCGAGGCCTTTGAGGGCTGCGACATCGTGCTCGGCGCTGCCGGCGACGATATCGCCAAGGAGCTGCTGCCCGAGGCCGTCAAGCGCGGTGCCGTCGTGGTCGACAACAGCCATGCCTTCCGTATGGATCCCGAGGTACCGCTGGTCGTGCCCGAGATCAATGCCGACGATATCAAGTGGCATCACGGCCTTATCGCCAATCCCAACTGCGCGACCATCATCGGCCTGGTTCCCACGTGGCCGTTGCATCAGCTCGCCGGCGTGAAGCGCATGATCGTGTCCACGTATCAGGCAGCTTCGGGCGCCGGTGCCCCCGGTATGGCCGAGCTCGAGGCTCAGCTGGCCGCCCTGGGCCGCGGCGAGGAGATTCCCGAGCCGCGCGCGTTTGCCGCCCAGCTGGCGAGTAACCTGATTCCGCAGATTGGCGGCGTCAAGGAGGAGGGCTTTACCTCCGAGGAGATGAAGCTACAAAACGAGGGCCGCAAGATTATGCATCTGCCCGAGCTGCGCGTGAACTGCACCTGCGTGCGCGTGCCCGTGCTGCGTTCGCACTCCGAGAGCATCACGCTCGAGTTCGAGCGTGACATTACGGTTGACGAGGCCCGTGTTGCGCTGGCTGCCGCTCCGGGCGTGAAGCTGGTTGACGACATGAGCGCCGAGGATGCGCACGACCGTTTCCCCATGCCGATGGACACCTCCGACCAGGACCTGATTTGGGTCGGTCGTGTGCGCCGCGACATCTCGAACCCCGAGGCTGCGCGCGGCATCACTTTCTGGTGCTGCGGTGACCAAATCCGTAAGGGCGCGGCAACTAACGCCGTCCAGATTGCTAAGCTGCTCTGCGAGTAGTGTGACCTGTCCGGCGGGGGCCGGGCTAGTTTTCAGAACGTCCTCGACCATGTGTGGCGCCTTGTCCTGCTCCTTCGGAGCCGCGGACAAGGCGCCACACTGGTCTGCGGAGTGTTCTGAAAACTAGCCCGGCCCCCGCCTGCGGTGACGCTGCTGCAAGCGGCCTGCGATGGGGCCGTTGTTGGTTGGGGCCGCTGAGCTGATATGGGGGCGCGTGGCTGTTGCGGGCCCTGGTCCCGGCGGCGGCCTCGGCGCTTTGCGCCTGCCGCCTTTGGGGACTGTGGGGCGCGGCCGGCAGCTGCGGCGCGTTGCGCCTGCTGCCTGCGGGGACTTTGGGGTCGATTGAGGTTGTCTGCACAATTCGCGGTATTATGTTGCGGAGTTTTGAAAGGAGCCGCTGGTGGTCACGACGACGTTTGCTTCGCCTTTGGGCGAAATCTTGCTTGCCGCTGATGGCCGCGGTCTGACGGGGCTTTGGTTTGAGGGGCAGGAGCACTTTGGCTCCACGCTTCTCAAAGAAGATCCCGAACATGTTGAAGGCGCCGATGCAGTTTCTGGTGCTGGCGGCATGTCGTCGGTGAGTCCGGCAAATGGTGCGGCGTCTTCGGTGCTTGAGCGTTCCTGGGCTTGGCTGAATGCTTATTTTGCGGGGCAGGAGCCTCGGTTTACGCCGCCGTTGCATATGATTGGCACGGCATTTCAGCGTGAGGTTTGGTTTGAGCTGCTCTCTATCCCGCGTGGCGAGGTCGCTACGTATGGCGAGATCGCTCAGCGCGTTGCGGCTCGACATCGTGTGCCGGGAAACGAGGCACCTGTTGTGTCTCCTCGTGCGGTGGGGGCTGCGGTCGCGCGTAATCCCATTTCGATTATTGTGCCGTGCCATCGCGTGGTTGCCGCCGACGGGTCGCTCAACGGATATGCCGGCGGGCTTGATCGCAAGGAGTGGCTGCTTCGGCTTGAGGGCGCGTACGAGGAATAACGCTCGAACACTTTGAATAACTAGGACGCCGTGAAAGAACGGGACACGCTTTCCGAATGGCGTCCCAAGCGGAAACCGTGTCCCGGAATACAGCCTCAGAGTGGGGCGTCGTTTCCGGTTGAGACCACCTGCTTGGACATCTTTCTACGCCCGCTCCTGCAGGGCGTAGATCGATTTGTCCATGTTGAACAGATAAGCCACAACGCAGACGATAAAGAACGCCGGCAGATTACCGAAACCGAAGACCTCGCAGCCAATGAGGATCGGCGCGAGCAGCGTGTTGGTGGCGCCGCCAAAGACGGCGGCGTATCCCAGCGCGGCGCAAAGTTCGACGGGCATGCCGAGGATTCCGGCGAGCACGACGCCAAGGCTCGCTCCGATGGAGAACAACGGCGTCACCTCGCCACCCTGATATCCTGCGGCAAGCGTGGTAATGGTGAGTGCGAATTTGAGCGCCCAGTCCCAAGGCATGATGGCGTCCTTGCCGTCACCGTTGAGCGCTGCCGATATCAGGTTGGTACCAAGTCCGCAGTATCGCCCCTGCCACAGTGTGAACAGAATCGCTGATAGCGCGATGCCCATAACGGCGATTCGTACATAGGGGTTGGGGAGCAGTCGCGCCGCAAGGGTCTTGGCGTGGGCAAGGCACCAGGCAAAGGCGCCGCCTACCATGCCAAACGCGATACCCAGCACCGCAAGCCGTCCAAGACCGGGGAGATCAAGCGCGTATGAGGCGACAACGGCGACTTCGAACTTCTCGAGTCCCAGGGCGCCGGAGGTCATACTTGCGGCGAGCGAGGCCGTAAGCGCGGGAAACAGCGCGCGGTATTCCATGCGTCCTGCGACCAGTACTTCGATAGCAAAGACCGTGGCAGCAAGAGGCGTTCGAAAGAGCCCGGCAAAGCCAGCGGCCATACCAATGAGCAAAAACGTGTTGCCGGGGTTTCGGAAAGGTAGACGCCTGCCGATCCAGTGCGAGACGGTTGCACCAATCTGCACGGCCACGCCCTCGCGCCCCGCACTGCCGCCAAAGAGGTGCGTCCCCCACGTGCTCAACATAATGAGCGGCACCAAACGCGGGGAGATGGCGTCCTCGCGTCCGTGACCTACGTCAAATACCAGGCTCATGCCCCGATCGGTGCCTTTGCCCCAGGTGCGGTAGGAAAATACGATGGCAAAGCCCATGAGGGCGAGGAAGGGAAGGAGCAGTGTGATGTGTTCGTCGCGGAAGGCGCCGATTGCCAGAAGCACGCGTCCAAAGAGTGCGCAGATGGCGCCAACGATGATGCCGATAGGGATTCCGACGGCACCCATAAGCACGAGGCCGCTATAGGTGTTGAGCAAGCGTTTGATTCTGCTCGATACGTTGCTTTCCGACATTTTGTTTTCCGACACTTGCTCTCTTGATAGAAAAAGAGCTGGAGTTGCGCATCGTTGAGAGGCTTTCCAGCTTTAGCAAAACAAACTTATAAGATGCGACGGGCCGCGTCAAGATAATTACCGGACGGCCTAGGAGGCGGCTGGTTGGCTGGCTTAAAACCTAGCGCGTGAAATGACGCTCCACGCTATTCAGCGCGCTTGATAGGATGACGAACCACGGTCTTTAGTTTCTCCGGCGCACACTTGCGTGGATCGGAGAGATAGATTTCGTGATGTAAACGGGTATCTGAGAAGTCGGGGACATAGCCCTGCTCGGTCGTGTATTCATGCATAGCGTTTACGGTCGCCGGTTCGTTGTCGTAGGGCCCGGTGTGCATGCATTGAACGCAGAGACCCTCGTCAACTTTAAGCAGCTCGACGGCGGAAAAGTCCAGTTTCTTTTTGTTCGTGGCTTCCGCGACTGCCCAGTCAAAGTCATCTCGGGTGACGAAATCGGGCAGGCGGATACACGAGATAAAGTTGAAATCGTCCTTGCGTACATAATCGATGTCGCCGCTCGGGGAGTCTTGCCACCAGAAACCCTCGAGCGGCGGTACCACAAAGTCGAAATAGCCCTCGATACTCCTTGAGCCTTTCTTCGACATCTTGACGGTATAGGCGATGCCGTAAAGCAGCGGCAGGGCGTTTTGATACTCGCCACCTTCGGTATTTGGGTCGCCTTTTCCGCGAACGGCAACGTAGCTCATAGGCGGGACAGTTACGATACTCGGCTTGCTTGCAGGTTTGTAGAGCTCCTTGCATTCCTTCTTAAAGTCGAACGCCATGTTGGCCGCCTTTCTGCGTATTGGTCTGCTTAGATAGCTGGATCATATCATAGAAACGAACAGCTGTTCGAATGATTTGGCTGACAGATTGAGATGCGTGCGTTGTGTTTGGCGGTCGGCCTGACCCAATCGATGATTTCTCTGCCTCCCCGGCGCCTCATCTATAGCTGCCGTTTCCCCATATAAAACCTGCCAAAATGAACCTGTCCCTTTTTGGTCGGTGCGAAATGGGTAATACTAAAGAGTTATCCGACCAGATGGGAACCGATCGATGGCCTATATCGAATTTAAAGACGTCATCAAAGCATACGGCGAGGGTGATGCCCGCATTCACGCGCTCGACGGCGCGAGCTTTACCGTTGAGCGCGGTGAGCTCGCCATTATCCTGGGCGCCTCGGGTGCTGGCAAGACCACGGCGCTCAACATCCTGGGTGGCATGGATACGGCGACTTCCGGCACCGTGACGGTGGACGGGCGCGACGTGAGCTCCGCCAACGAGGCTCAGCTCGTGGAATACCGCCGCGCCGACGTGGGCTTTGTCTTCCAGTTTTACAATCTGGTCCCCAACCTGACGGCGCTCGAAAACGTTGAGCTCGCAGCTCAGATCTGCCCCGATTCGCTCGATGCCGAGCAAACGCTTTGCCAGGTTGGCCTGGGCGAGCGCCTCGCCAACTTCCCCGCGCAGCTTTCGGGCGGCGAGCAGCAGCGCGTGTCCATTGCCCGCGCACTGGCAAAGAACCCCAAGCTGCTTTTGTGCGACGAGCCCACGGGCGCGCTTGACTATAAAACCGGCAAGCAGATCTTGCAGCTGCTACAGGACACTTGCCGCAAGCAGGGCATTACGGTCATCATCATCACTCACAACTCCGCGCTAGCACCCATGGCCGATCGCCTGATCCGCTTTAAGAACGGTCGCGTGGAGAGCGAGACGGTCCAGCAAAATCCCGTGCCTATCGAGACGATCGAGTGGTAGTGCCCATGGATCAGGACCGCCAAAACAGCCTACGCCGCGACGTGCAGAACACGGAGCGCGAGCAGGATTTTACGACCTACCGCACTGCCCAAAGCTCAAACGATATGGTGCCGACGGTTTTTCGCCGTGGCATCTACCGCACAATCCGGGGCAGTCTTAAGCGCTTCTTGTCAATTGTGGTCATCACCGCGCTTGGCGTGAGCGTGATGTGCGGCCTTAAGGCGGGTTGCGAGGACCTGTGCGATTCGGTTGACGCCTACTTCGACCAGCAAAATGTCTATGACATTAACGTACAGTCGACCTATGGCCTGACCGACGATGATCTCGCCGCCATCCAAGAGGTCGATGGTGTCGAGACGGCCGAGGGCATCTACGCCGAGACCGCCTACACCGCCGTGGGCACAACGCGCGAGCGCGTGGTCGTGCAAAGTCTCTCCAAGGAGAACATCGATCAGCCGGTGCTCGTGAACGGCGATTTGCCCGAGAGCGCCGATGAGGTCGCGGTGACTTCGAAGTTCCTGAAGGCATCGGGCAAGAAAATCGGCGATACGGTGAGTTTTGCCGCCAATGACGCGAGCTCGTCCAATCAAAGCGCCAAGGACCAGTTTGCCGCGGGCGATTACACCATTACGGCCGAGGTCCTCGACCCCACTGATGTAAGTTCTGACTCGACAGTCAACGCCTTTCGCGCTGCTTCGGCGGCGGACTATAAGTTCTATGTGAGCGAGGACGCCGCGACATCTTCTTCCTACTCCGCGGTCCACGTGATCGTCGAGGGAGCCAAGAGCCTCAACTCCTATTCGGATTCCTACGCGGCAAAGATCAATGAGGTTAAGGGCAATATCGAGAAGATCCGCGAGGAGCGTGAGAAGGCGCGCGCTCAGGAACTGACGGTCGACACGCCGGCAAGCTTGGATGCTACCGAGCGCCAGGCGAATATGCTCTTTGGGATTGAGCAGGACAACATCAATCGCATGGCCGAGGGCAGCGACGAGCGTGCGCAGGCGCAAGCCGACCTGGACCAGCGCCGTGCCGCCGCCGACCAGCAGTTTGCCGATGCCCGCGCCGAGCTTTCCGATCTGGGCGAATGCACCTGGTACATCCAGGACCGCGGCAATATCGCAAGCTACTCGAGCGTGGAGAGCGATAGCTCGTCAATTGAGGCTATCGCCACGGTGTTCCCGTTCATCTTCTTTATCGTCGCCGTGCTCATCAGCCTCACCACCGCCACGCGTATGGTCGAGGAAGAGCGCACGCTCATCGGCTTGTACAAGGCGCTCGGCTATTCACGCGAGCGTATCTTGTCCAAATACGTGGACTATGCGCTGTGGGCTTGTCTGATCGGCGGCGTGCTCGGCAATATCATCGGATTTGTGGGCCTGCCGCTGTTCTTGTTTACGGTGTTCGATGACATGTATTCGCTGCCCCAGATGCTGCTTTCGTACGATATCGTGTCTTCAATCGTCTCGGTGGCACTGTTTGCCGTGGGCGTGGTGGGCGCCACGATTATCGCCTGCCGCCACGAGATGGCCGAGACCCCGGCCTCGCTTATGCGTCCCAAGGCCCCGCGCGCTGGCTCGCGCATCTTGCTCGAGCGCATCGGCTTTATCTGGCGCCGCATGGGCTTTTTGAACAAGGTGGCAGCACGCAACCTGTTCCGCTACAAAAAGCGTGCCTTTATGACCATCTTCGGTATCGCCGGCTGCACGGCGCTCGTGATCTGCGGTATGGGTATCCGTGACACGTCGGTGGCGCTTTCGCCCAAACAGTACGGGCATATCACGCGCTACGACCTGCTGGCGGTCGCCAATCCCGACGATTTTTCGCAGACGTGCGCGGCGCTAGAGGAGCGTAGCACGGCCAATGATTCCAACGTGACCGTGACTTCGATGCTGCCGATTATGACCGACAACGTCACCTTTACGTATGGCGGCAAGAGCGAGACCGTGCAGCTCATCGTGATTCCCGACGACCGCACGGGTGACTTGGGCGATTACGTGCGCCTGGAGGATGAGTCAAAAGAACCGCTGTCTTTGCGTGACGGAGACATGTATCTGAGTAAGAGTTCACAGCTGGTGCTGGGGATTCAACCGGGCGATACGGCGCACGTCCAGGATTCGTCGCTCAATGTCGCCAAGGTCAAAGTCAGCGACATTTCGCTTAACTATCTGGGCAACACGCTTTACATGACGCAGGGCACCTATGAGCGCGCGTTTGGCCGAAGCGCACGCCTTAACGGCGTCTTTGTGCTGCTTAAGGGCTCGTCGGCCGACCAGATTGCGTTTAGCAAGAATCTTAAGAGTGACGGCTGGCTTACGATTTCGAGCACGGCCGAACATTGGCAGAACTACGAGGCGAACTTTACGATTATCAATTCCGTCGTGGTGCTCGTGACCTTTATGGCGGCGTGCCTATCGTTTGTGGTGGTGTTTACGCTGTCCAACACGAATATCTCCGAGCGCGAACGCGAGCTGGCGACCATCAAGGTGCTGGGCTTCCGCCGTGGCGAGGTGCACCATTACGTCAACAAGGAGACGTTGATCCTCACGGCAATTGGCGCCGCGCTGGGCGTGCCGCTGGGTGGCCTGCTTGCCGAGAGCTTTACGTACATCCTGCAGATGCCGTCGCTGTACTTTGACGTCGAGGTCGAGCCGCTAAGCTACGTGCTTGCTGTGGTGCTTTCCTTTGGCTTTACGTTTATCGTCAACCTCGCCACCAATCGTACCCTCAACAAGATCGACATGGTCGGCGCCCTCAAAAGCGCCGAGTAACCTGCCTGGGATTCAAGCCGTAGCGAGCTGTAACGTACCACAACCGCATTTTTGCATAAACCGCCCCGCCGATTGCATATTTCGGCGGGGCGGTTGCTTTTTGCCCGCGGGTACCCCAGGGGGCGGCGTGCAAATTCCGGAGTATTCAGCATCCCGGAGCCCGCGGGTGCGGGAGCGGGCGCACAAAACAGCGCTTAAAGTCCTGATTCTGAGCCCCCAACGCCTCAAGAGCCGCTCGTTTTTTACAGGATGCGGCCCATGGCGCCTGCCTTTCGCCCAAAATCCAGTATGCAGGTGCCCTCGGCTGCTGAATACTCCAAAAAATGCACGCCGCATCCTACCCCACGCACCCGCAGCTACTCTGCGAGTGCGTGGCCTAATAGTAAGTTGCGGTGGAATAGTTCCTGTTTTATGGCTCTGCTATGCCAAACAGGAACTATTCCACCGCAACATATTGAGAGGGTTCTTGGCTGTTGTGCGTACTGACATTTGTCATGAAATGGCAGGCCATTAGGGGTTGCTACTCGTAGTTGCGGTAGGGTTGGGGCAGATTCTAACTAGAAATGGTGGTCGCTACCGGTTGTTCTCGGCATACTCGGCTCATTCGATTACGGTCGCCACATGAAAGGAACTGTCATGGATCTTGCGATGGCACAGCGCCTCGTCGATCGCCGCAAAGCTGCCGGTCTTTCCCAAGAGGCGCTTGCTGCTCAGCTTGGCGTAAGTCGCCAGGCTGTCAGCAAATGGGAACGCAGCGAATCCTCACCCGATACCGATAACCTTATTGCGCTCGCCGCGCTGTATGGCGTGTCACTGGATGAGTTGCTATATGGGGAAGCGGCTAGCGATGTCGACACCTCGGCCGACGATGACGTTGACGCCAATAATTCAGGCGAGTCTGAAGGCGCCGAGTCTTCTACCGAGCACGTGGATTCTGACGGCAAGCCGCTTGTCGACATTTCTCTCGCACGCGGTATCCATGTTATTGATCCCAACAAAGGCGAAGAGGTCCATGTTGGCTGGAATGGTATCCATGTGGCTAACGAGCGCAAGGGTGAAGAGGTCCATGTCGGGCCGGGCGGATTGCATATCGATACGCTAGAGGACGATGGACACAGCGTACATACCAATGCCGACGGCACCGTTACCATCGACGGCGAGACCTTTTCGAGCTGGAAAGAGGCACACGACAAGCTCGACCATCATGGCAAGCATTTCCATACCAAGCTCGGTCGCGCATGGAACAAGTTTCCCTTTCCTGCACTTGTCGTCCTCGCCTATCTCGCGCTCGGCATCATCTGCGGCACGTGGGGCATGGGGCTCTTTCTGGTCTTTTTGATTCCCGTCTACTATGCGATGGGCGACTTCATCGACCGACGTCATCTATCTAAGCTAATCGGTAGCGTCTATCCAACAGCCGCCATTGCCTGGTTCCTCTATATGTGGCTTTGCTTGGCGCAGTCCCATCCCGCATGGGTCATCCTCATCACCATCCCAGTTGTAAAAGCACTCATGCGCTGGTGCCGAAAGCAATGGAAACGCCGCAAACAAGCCTAAGCCGCTCCAACCCGTCAGCAATGCTTGGCCAACGCCGCTCGCCCCTTCCAAGTTGCGGTGAAATACGGACTGTTGAGGACCTTGGAGCGTCTAACAGTCCCTATTTCACCGCAACTCACGAATGGGGCGGGCAATTCCAGCATGGGAACTGGTATTTAACTCACTGCATGCCAAGAAAAAGGCCGATTTACTACGATGAACTCGATGAGGCCGACCACACCCATCTTTTTCAAAAATCGGCAAGCTTTCTACCTGCGGTTTTACTTTCACCCTTTTCGGCACGGTCGAAGGCATTCGAATCATCGTAGTAATAAGGCGCATTTTGTAGCAAACGGTTCATTCAAGCTCGAACTCGAAGACCGATGGTCCCCTCATCCACGGCTGCGAGCGAAAATACCAAATAGAATAAAAATCGAATGGCTAAGTCTGTTTGGCGAACGGAGGCAATATGGGCGAGGTAACTGAAAGCGACTGGAAGCTGTTTAAGGAGCTGCTCCCAAAATGGCAAGAAAGCTATATGGAAATGCTCATCGGCCAATACATCGAGATGCTAAACGGCGGCAGCGAAGCGTCTAGTAGATTTTGGGCGCTAGAAGAGCGCATCAATAGGGACAAGCTGTCCTCGGGAGTGCTAGCAAACGATATTCGCCGCAGCACCATGCATTATGAGATTGCTAACTTGCTTTCCGATAACGTGATCACGCTCGACGACCTTGACGGTTTCACCGAAGACATTAAGGGCTACGCACGACGTTGCATCGGCCGGCAAGAACGCTGAGCGACATGCGCATCCACAGCCGCTGTACTGCATAAACCGCACCGCAAAATGCATATTTCGGCGGGACGGTTGCTTTTTGCCCACGGGTACCCCAGGGGGCGGCGTGCAAATTCCTGAGTTTTCAGCATCCCGGAGCCCGCGGGTGCGGGAACGGGCGTGCAAAACCGCGTCGAATGCCTTGATTCTGAACTCCCAGTGCCTCAAGAGCTGGTCATTTTTTACAGAATGCGGCCCATAGTGCCTGCCTTTCGCCCAAAATCCAGTATGCAGGCATCCTCGGTTGCTGAAAACTCCCAAAAATGCACGCCGCATCCTACCCCAAGCACCCGCAGCAAGAAGACAAATAGCCTCGGCCTCCCTAGTTACCGCAGGAGGCCCCAGGGCTTACCTCCCAAATCTTTCCGCAGGACGGAAGGACCCCGCCGCGCGAAGCGCGCAGCGGGGTCCTGACATGTCCGAGGACGATTTGGGAGGTAAGCCCTGGGGCCTCCGATGAGAGCAGTTCCAGCCGAGGCTATTCGTCGCCGAAGCTGATGCCCAACGCCTTGGCCTCGCGCACCAGATCGCTCTGGGGGTCGACATATTTGAGCTTGCCGGCGACCTTCTCGAGCGGCATGTGGCACATCTTACCGTCACGCAGGGCAATCATGTAGCCAAACTCGCCGCGCAGGCACCCCAGTGCCGCCTCGACACCGCACTGGGTCGCAAAGATGCGGTCCTGAGCGTCGGGCTGGCCGCCGCGCTGCGTGTGACCGGGGATGGCGACGCGGGTCTCGCGACCGGTCTTGGCCTCGATCTCCTTGGCGATGTCGTAGACAATCGAGGGGCTCGTGCGCTCGGCGAGCTTCTTCTTGTACTCCTTCTTGGACAGCGCCGCGTCCTCCTTGGAGATAGCGCCCTCGGCGACGGCCACGATGGTAAAGCGGCTGCCGGTCTCCATGCGATGCTCGATGGTCTTGATGACGTTATCCATGTCGTAGGGGATTTCGGGGATCAAGATGACATCCGCGCCGCCCGCGACGCCGGCATACAGCGGGATCCAGCCAACCTTGTGGCCCATGATCTCGATAACGAACACGCGGCCGTGGCTCGAAGCGGTGGTGTGGATGTCGTCGATGCACTTGGTGGCGACGTCGATGGCGCTCGTAAAGCCAAACGTCAGCTCGGTGCCCCAGGTGTCGTTATCGATGGTCTTGGGCAGGGCGATAACGTTGAGGCCCTCTTCGCGCAGACGGTTGGCGGTCTTGGTGGAGCCGTTGCCGCCCAGCATAAACAGGCAGTCGAGCTGCAGCTTATGATAGGTGTGGACCATCGCCGGCACCTTCTCGACACCATCGGCCTCGGGAATATCCAGGCGCTTGAACGGCGTGCGGCTCGTGCCCAGGATGGTGCCGCCACGGGTAAGGATGCCGCTAAAATCGGCGGGCGTCATGACGCGGAACCTGCTGTAGATAAGGCCCTGGTAGCCGTCCTCAAAACCATAGATCTCGATAGGTTCTTCGCTATTGGTCATAAGTGTTTTGACGATGCCGCGCATAGTGGCGTTGAGCGCCTGGCAGTCGCCGCCACTAGTAAGAAGACCGATCCTAAGCATGATGAATCCTTCCGGGCAAGTTATAACATGCGCATAAGTTTACCCCCGCACACTGTTGATACGGGGGTAAAACGTGTTAGCTCAAGCGTATAGAAATGTAAGCAACGTCAGGCGAGCGTAAGGTCGACGGGCCTGGCTCCTTACAGTGCGAAGGCGTCGACGTCGCCCCAGTGGCGGCGCAGCGTAATAGCGGCGGCGGGTTCGGTATTGTCAAAGACGACCGACCATTGCGTATTGCTGGTGATGTCTTCCGGATTGGGCTCTTGCGCCGCAGCGCGTAGGGCCTTCCAAGCGACTGTCTCGTCTTGGGCGCCGGCGTGGGCGTCAAGGACATCGGCGATTGCGACGGCGCGCTCTTTACCATGGCCCAGCTCGCCATTCTTTTGGTTGGGCAGCACTTCGTCGCCATAGCAGGCGTAGAAGTTCGTAACCTGGCGCACGGGGGTCGCCTTAAAAGTGCGGTCGGGGTCGTGTGGGTCCCATTCCACCACGCGTGCGTCACCGGTAGCATCGTTGATAAAGAAGTGGTAATCGCGCCCGGCCATGGCGTGCATATCGTAGGCGGAAAGCAGATCGACGGCCTCCTGCGTGGTAGCCGCGCGGTCGAGCACCAGACGGATGGCGAGCGAGGTATTGATGACGGGGCGTTGCGTGTCCTGGTCACAAGGCTTGGAATCCAGGGTGAGCACAGCAATGGACACACCACATTCGTTAACGCCATCGAGCTGGGCGAACGGGCCCATGAGTGCGGCGGCGCGTCCGGCGACGGAGTCAAGCGGAGAGTTATCGTTCAGGTTGTTAAGGGCGGCAAACCCGATGGAGGCATAGCCGCCGCGTGGGTGATTGCGCACCAGCAGCGCCGAGGTGTCGTCCTTAAAGTCGTAATTGCGACCGGTGCGCACGCGGCCTTCGGCATCCACGGCGACAAAGGCGCTGCAGGCAAACTGGGGTGCCTGAACATGCGCCGGCACACCGGGCAGTACCTGTGCCACCACGGCATCGATGTAGGCCTGGTCGTCGCGCACATCAGCTGCAATGATGCGGTCAAGGTCGTAGTCGTAGGCGATGTCGATTGCGTACAGGTCATAGCCGTCTGCGTAGCCAGTCAAGCGTTTGAGCGACGCGGCGGACTTGATTTGCTTGCGGTAAACGATGCCGGCGGCAGCGGCAAGGCCGACGGCGACACCCGCGACACCGCAGGCGATGGCAATGTTACGTGGCTTCATGAGGACTCCTCTCAAATCGATGCTATAGACATTATCGCAAACGACATGCAGGTCACATGCCGCATTCCGGCGAGTGGCATGGCATGCCGAGCCCTAGAGCAACGCGATCGCAACGATGCAGCATCCGAGTGCCAGAACAGCAAGGTCCGACCGGTCAAAGCGATAGCTGCGCAGGCAGGTTCTGCTGACAGCCGGGTGCGCTCCGTATTCGCGGTTGACCATGGCGAGTGCGAGCGTGTCAGAGCGCCGCAGCGCGCTGCTAAACAAGGGCGTGATGACGGGGATAAAAGCACGTGCACGCTGCAGGGGCGAGGGACTGTCAAAGCGCGCCAAGCGCGCTTCCTGAGCGGTCTTGATACGATTGAACTCTTCGATAAGCACGGGGACAAAACGAAGTGTGAGCTGGATAGCGATGGTGGCATCGTCGGTGCGCAGGTCCAGGCGAGCGAGGGGCCTCAGAAGCGCCGCGGCGCCATCGGCGAGTGCAGTGGGGGAGGTAGTCGCCATGAGTGTCGATGTCCCCAGCATAATGAGGGCAAAGCGCAGCACGCAGAGCACGCCAAAGAGCAGGCCCCCCGAGGTGATCTGCAAAGGACCCACCTGTAGCAGCAAAGCTCCCGATGCGGTGAAGAGTGCGTTGAAGACCAGGACAAACCCCATAAGCCAGCGAAATGGCTTGAGGGCACGAAGCGCCTGGCGCACCGAGCTGTCGCTTGCGACGAGTGAGGCAAGGGCGGTGAGCGCGACGGCGGCAAGGGCGCCGGGCTGCTGGGCGATAAAGCCGGCAATCATAAAGAGCAAACAGAATACAAGCTTGGTGGCGGGGTGCAGCAGGTGAACGAGGCTTGACCCCGGACGAAAGATGCCAAACGAGACCGCCTTGGACGCCAACGGGGTATGTCCGGTTTCCGCGGGATGCGTGGCCGCCGCGCCAACGGGTGCCGTTTGGACGCCCCCTGAACGTTGCGGCAGCAACAAGCCGTCCTGCAGTCGAAAGGCCTTGTCGCAGATGCTCAGCACACGCGGATCGTGCGTGGCGATAACAATGCCGCGGCCGTGGCGTGCGAGTTGGGTCAAACACTCAAGTAGCATCTGGTGGGCATGGGGGTCGAGTCCTGCGGTTGGCTCGTCGAGCAGCAAATAAGGTGTCTCGAGCGCGAGCATATCGGCAACGGCGATACGGCGCTGCTCTCCGCCGGAATGGGCGAAGGGACTTGTATCGCCGATAGCGGCGAGATCAAGCCCGACGCTGGCGAGCGATGTGCCAACGCGCCGCTTGACCTCGGCTTCGTCCAGTCCAAGATTGCGAGGGCCAAATGCCACCTCGTCAAAGACCGTGGCGGCAAAAAACTGCTGTTCGGGGCGTTGCTGCACCAGTGCCACGGTTTTGCGGTGCGTGCGAAGGTCATCCGTCGTGGGGTGTGTGCCAAGCGCGGTGCCGTCCGCCACGACAGACCCCGCCTGCACGGCAAGCGCTCCGGCAAGGACGCGCAGCAGCGTCGACTTGCCGGAGCCAGAGGCGCCCACGATACCGATCACGCTGCCGGGCCTAATTTCCAGCGAAACATGAGATAGGGTACAGGTGTCTGCTTCGGGATGGCGGACGGTTATGTTTGAGCAGGTTAACGACACAGTTCCTCCAGGCCGCATCGAATGAGCAGATCGCGCTGGTCGGCAAGATCTTGCACGGCACCCAGGTATGCGATGGCGCCCGCCTCGAAGACGGCGACGCGGTCGGCGCGGGCAACCTCGTCGAGCAGCTGCGTGACCTGGATCACGGCAACATCGCGTTGGCAAAGATGGTCGATGAGATCATTGACGGCCTCGCGGGCGGTCTCGTCGAGCATGGAGGTCGTCTCGTCAAAAATCATGAGCGAAGGGGTGAGCGCAACCAATCCAGATGTCGCCACGCGTTGTTTTTGGCCGCCCGAGAGCGTGGCGACATCGCGACGCTCAAGCTCGACGATGCCAAGCTCGCTGAGTGCCTGCAAGACTTCTGAACGCATTTCGTCGCGGGGGACACCGCGGTTTTCGAGTCCAAAGGCGATGTCATCTCGCACGATCGGAGCGACGATCTGGTTATCGGGATCCTGAAAAGCAAGGCCTACGGTGCCCTGCGCGCGCATAGCGTGCCCGTTCACGTCTTTGAGCAGCCCCGCAAGCTCGAGTGCACAGGTGCTTTTGCCGCTGCCGTTGGCGCCGACAAAGGCGATGCGCTCTCCTGCCATGATATTGGCGGCAAGTGCAGCGCAATCGACGGAGGGGCGTGTGTCATCGGTTTGCTCAATACCGGCGAGCGCGCCTTCTGCCACCGCGCCCGTAATGCCACCGGTGACGCAGGCGGCAACGCCCAGAACACCCAGATTGATAAAGACTGCCGGGGTCTGCAGCGCCATGGCGGCAACGCCTAGCTGGCCTACATTGTGCAGCACGGCGGCAAGCATACTCACGGGCACCAAGCCAACACCCGGCACGGCAGCAAGGGCGACCATGCCGATAAAGGCGAGGGCCGTGCCGCCCAGGCTATAGGCGAGCATCATGGGCGAGCCAAACAAAAAGCCCGATGCAAAGACCTTGACGAGCGCAACGGCGGCGGCGCTTTTAACATCGAGTGAATAGAGCGCGACGACTACGGCCACGTTGGCAAGGCCCAGTTTAATGCCAGGTACCGCGATGGGCAGCGGAATCATGGTCTCCAGATAGGACAGTACCAATGCGCAGGCGCACAACAGCGAAACGCGCGCCAGGCGGCGAGCGTGCTCGATATCGACCATCTCCACGGATTAGCGCCCCACTACGTCGTAGGTGGCCTTGGCGCTCTCGTCGACGATATCGACGGTAAGCTTGTGCGGAAGGCAGACAATTTGCTCCCCGGCAGCGTCAACCCAGCCCTGGTGCACGCAATCCTGGTTGGGACAGTCTGCCTCCTCGACGTGCACGCGTCCGTCTTTGATTTCGATGAGGTTGGTTCCCAAGTCGGTCGTAACGGTCTTGGTCGTGTTCTGGTTCAGAGGAAGCTCGTAGACGTTTTGCTCTCCATCGCGGATAACGACCGTGGCCGTATCGGCGTTCGTGTTTGCTCCCATCAGACGCGTGGCGACCAAGCCGACGCATGCGACGGCCGCTATCGCCAAAACCAGGATGAGGTTGAGTCTTTTGTTGTCGCGCCCATCGCGCGCACCTTTACGCTTGACCATCATGGCTCCTAGTCCTGCAAGATCTTGAACGCCGAGCCGTCGCTCTTGGTGGCACGATCGTCCATATCGACTAAAACGCCGCCCTCAAAGCGCTCATCGCTTTCGATGAGCTCCATGGCGCGGTCGTGGCCGAGCAAAAACAGGATGGTGGAGTAGGCGTCCCCCAGCACGGATTTCTTGGTCATGATTGAGGCGCTCTTGAGGTCGGTGCTTGCGGGATAGCCCGTTTTGGGGTCGAGGATGTGGTAGTAGAGCTGTCCGTCCTGCTCAAAGCTGCGTTCGTAGAGGCCGCTGGTCACGATTGAGCGGTTGCGTGCCGCGACAGTGGCCAGAACGTCGTCCTGTGCGCCGTTGGGGTCTTGGACGCCGACGCTCCAGGCGTCGCCGTCAAAGCTCTCACCCATAACGTAGACGTTGCCGCCTAGGCTGATCGATGCATTTTTACACCCGCCCTCTTTGAGGATGCTCACCACATCGTCGGTGATGTAGCCCTTGGCAATGCCGCCCAGGTCGAGCTTTGCCTCGGGATCGGCGAGCGTGACGGTGTTGCCTTCGATCGTGATGGTGCGATAGTCGACGTGGGGAAGCGCTGCCTGAATGGCGGCATCGTCGGGCTTAATGCCCTCAACGAAATCCCAAAGGCTCGAGACGGCGCCGATGGTGATGTCAAAGAGGCCGTCGGACTCCTTGGCATACTCGATGGCATCTTTGATGATTGCTGCCGTCTCGGGTGCAACCTCGACCGGGGCGCCTGCGGCGTTGTTAATATTCCAGATATCAGAACCCTCGACCGTGCGCGAAAAGCGGTTCTCAAAATACGTGCAGCGCTCGCTAACGGTATTGAGCAGCTTTTTGCTGCACTGGGCGCTGATGGTCACGACGGTATCGAATGCAAACAATGTGGTTGATTGGACTTTTTGAGCAGCGTTGCCCTTGGCGCTGGAGCCAGCCGATGCCTTTGTGTCCCGACTGCCACAGCCGGCAAGGCCAAGCGATGCGGCTGCCGATAGCAGTCCGGCGCCAGCGAGGCTCAAAAAGGTGCGGCGTGAGCAAGTGGGATGGTTGTAGTCGACGATGCTTGACATGGGCTTCCGTTCTTGGTCGTTTAGTTAGAGCAGACACAGGCAAATGGCCGCAAGTATTGCGGCCTTTATGAGCACGGCGGCGATGCCGTTGCCGCACAGGTTGCGCGGTTTGTCGCCCATGCTCTGCTCGATACGCAGAAGCGTGACGTTTGCCATGGGGCAGCCGTCGGCGCAGCGTCCGCAGGCGATGCATTCGCCGGCCTTGAGGTCGTTGCGGTCGGGGTGGATGCGAACCGGGCACCGATCTTGACAGCGGTTGCAGCGCTTGGCGCAGTGCGTGCGGTCGCGGTTGAACTGCGAGATGGGAAGTACCGGCAGCAGCGAAAAGATTGCGCCCAGCGGGCAGAGAAACTGGCAAAAGAAGCGCTCGACCAGGGCCATGCCGAGCATGACGAGGGCAAGGGCGACAAAGGCTCCGGCGGCGATGCCGTCGAGATTGCGGGCATCGATGGCCGCAAAGGCGACCCAGGGGCTCAGGCCTGCGACCTGCGACCAAATGCCCATAAAGCTCAGGATGCAGATGGCTGCCAGCACAAAAAACTTGATGAGCTGCAAGGCGCCTTGCGCTCCGGCGGGCATGCGGTAAGGCTTATGTCCCTCGAGCTTGAGGGCTCGACGCAGGGGCGCGGCGAGCGCAAACACGGCATCGCCGAGCGTGCCGAAGGCACAGGCGTAGCCGCAAAAGAAGCGTCCGAACACGCAGGTAAATGCGAGGATAGCCAGGAGCAGTGCGACAAAGCCGGTGAGCTCGATGGGCTGCTGGCCGCCGAGCTGCGAAAAGACATACTTAATACCGTTAAAGCTTGCGCTAAAGACGGCGGGAAACGCCAAAAAGAACGACAGCTGGCAGACTCGTCGTAGCCCATTATGGATAAGCTCGGCGCGACGGCGCTTTTGACCTGCATTTTTGGGAGCGCGGATAATCTGCAGGGTATCGGCGATTTTCTTGCGCGCGCCGCCCTGCCTGTTGTTGGCATGCTTGGTGGTTTTGGGTCCCCCGACATTGGAATTGATGGCCATGCTACTCGCTCCCTTCGCCGGAATTCGACGCCTCGAGCGCCTGCGTAGCGCCGTTGAGGATACCGGCAGATGAGAACGTGGCACCCGAGACGGTGTCGACGGACGTGGTCTGGGCGTCGACGATGTCGTCGCAAAGGCGTTCTGCCTGCGAGAAGTACGCAGGCGTCTCACCGGCGTGGTCGATGACCTCGACGGATGCTATATAGCCGTTGTCGATGGTGACCTGCGTGGTCACGGTGCCGCCATAGCCCTGGGCCGAACCGGTAAATGTGCCATCGGTGGCATAGGGACCGCGCCCGCCGCTGCGTGCGGCGGTCTGAGCTTGCTGCTTGGCGGCGGCATCGGCTTGGGCGACCTGTACGGCCCAGGTATTAAAGCCCAGCACGACACCTGCGACAATGCAGACGTTGAGGGCTTTGATGATAAAGATATGGTTGCGCGCGATGGCGTGTCCGGCGACGACAAAGGGATTAGGCATGGGCGCTCACCTCGGCGGATGCGGGGTTGCCGCCGTTTGATGTTGTGTCGCCGGTGTCGTAGCTGTCGCTTGCCGCGCCGTCGCTGTCGCTGCCGTTATCCTCGCCGGTGCCGTGGGCTTTTTCGTATGCCGCGTGAGCCTTCTCGAGCGCGCGGGTATACGCCTTGGCGATAGCGCGGGACGAATATGTGGACCGCGAGACCACATCGACTTGAGATGGCTGCTTTTTGCCTTCGATGAGCTGGGAAATCACACCCGTATAGAGCGTTCCGCGCAGCGTGCGGCCATAGGCGGCGTAGTCCAGGTACGTTTCATTGGCCTCGTCGAAGGGGCCGAGCGTGGGATCATCGGACTCGCCGGCCGAGGATCCGTAGACATCGGTTATGCCAGTCGGGGTACCGTTTTCGATATGGACGGTGAGCGCCACATAGTACGGCGTAAACGCATCCTCGTCCTCTTCGTTTTGACATAGGGCATAGGCGGTGTAATCGCCGTCTTCGTATATCGTCGAGGTGTCGGGGTCGGGCGCCGGGTCGGGGTCGGGCGTCGGATTGGGCTCAGGCGTTGGCTCGGGTTTTGGATCCGGGGTGATGCCGGCGGCTTCGGCTGCCTTTTTGAGCGCATTGTTGACGGCGTCGCGGATGCCTTCGCTTGAGTAGGTGGCGCCGCTCACTGCGTCGACCGAAGTGGTCTGCGCCGCAATGATGCGACCGGGAACGGTTGCCCACGCGCGACCAAAGTAGGGCTCGTCATCCATGCTGCTTACCAGCTCGATGGAAGTGACCTTGCCTCCAAAGACGGTGACGCGCACCGTCATGGGGCCCTCATAGCCCTCGCCCTCGCCCAGGTAGACGCCATCGGCGTAACCGTTGGCGGGCGTGACGGTATCAATGGTGGTGTGCGGCTTTGAGCTCGAGGCGCCACCGCTTGCCGCAGGCGCGACGGCCTGTGCCAGCCCGCCCGTCGCCTGGACGAGCGCGTTGCGGATGGCCATGAGGATACCCTTGGAGGAGTACGTGGCACCCGAGACGGTATCGACGGAGGTGGATTGCGCCGCGATGACGGATGGAATCACGGCCTGCGCCCGGTTGAGGTAAGCGGCATCGTCGCCCGACGAGACGATTTGGATAGCGGTGATTTTGCCGCCCGCAACGGTAACCTGCACGGTGATGGTACCGCTAAAACCGGTGCCCGAACCGGTGTAGACGCCGTCTTTGAGGTTGGCGGCATCGATGCCGTAGTCGGAGGCGTTGAGCGAAACCCCGCTCGCGGGCTCCCCCGACTGTTTTTCGACCTGTGAGGTATCGACCTGCTTAAGTTCGGTTGCACCGGCCTGGGAGACCGGCGTGGTCTTGGCGGCATAGGTTGCCGGCACATATTGCGATACGCTCAGCGCGACGGTGGCACCCAGCGCGATTGAGGGGACCAAAAAACCGGCTCCTGCCAGCTTGCGTCCTAGGCCTGCGAGGCGGGCGGGGGTCGTATGGTCGTTATGTTCCATCAAAAAGAACTCCTTGTTGCATGCTGCGTGCGTGACCCAGGCGGTACCTGGGGCTCGTGCGCAGCTCTCGTGACGAGACGGTAAAAGCCCGCGGCGGATGCGCGTCCGCCGCGGGCGACGTTGCCTATGCGGTGCCAAGTCACCGAAAAGCGAACGACTAGTGGTTAAAACGACGACGGAGCGTGGCCCCGGCGGCAATGATGGCCGCACCCAGGGCTGCTACGATGCCGCCGGCAACGAGCTGGTTGTCGCCGGTGGTGGGCAGATCGCCCTTCGCGGCGTTCTGCTTGCTCGAGGACGAGGTTGTCGTGGTCGTCGTGATGCTCGTGGAGTTGTCCTTGGGGCTCTGGCTGGGCTTGGCGAGCGCCTCGCGGGCGGTCTTGAGCGCAGCCGTTGCCGTCTCGACGTCGGCGGCAGAGGCGTCGTCCTTCGAAAGCACGGATTGGGCTGCAGCCAGTGCGGACTGGTATGCCTTCCAGGAGTCGGCGGTGTAGTCGGACTCGTTCAGCACATCGGCGCGGCCAATCTCGACCTTAAGGTCGGTCTTCTGGTCGGTCGTTGCGGCCTTGGCGAGTGCGGCCTGAGCGTTCTGGAGCGTCGAGAGGGCGTCGGCGACCTCGTCGTCGGTAGCCGCGGGGCTTTCGTTAACGCCCTTGGCAGCGCTCAGCGCGTCCTGGAACACAGTCCAAGATGCAGCGGTGTAGGTGCCCTGGTCGTTACTCAGCTTGGCAGCGGCTTCAATCGCAGCGTTGAGCGCCGTCTTGTCGGCCGACTTGGTGTAGGTGAAGCCCAGGTTGGTGGTGTAGCCGGTGGCCTTGACCTTAATCTGGTAGTCGCCGTTGGCATTGAACACCAGCGATTTATCCTGGTTGGCGGCCGCCAGGTTAAGCGAGCCGTCGGCGTTGAAGATCTTTACCGCACCGCGGCCCTGCGCACTGTACTCGGTGCCGTTGACGGTGACCTTGGAGATGTTCGCGAGGTAGTTGGCAAGATCCTCGTCCGTGGCATCGTTGGCGGCGATGAGCTTAAGGTTTGCGGCGTCAAAGCTTGCGACGAGCTTGGAGCTGGTTGCTGTAAAGCTCGTGCTGATATCGGCGAACTTGCCACTCTTATCGATGACGGTCAGCGTGTGACTACCGGGCTTAAGAGCCGAGGCGTCAAACGTGACGGACACGGAGCTGCGCGCGTTGCTGGCGAGCGGCTCGACATCCTGACCGTCAATCTGGTAGGCGGCGTCAAAGCCTTCAGGCAAGGTGACATCGGCACTGACAGTGGCGTTGGCGCCGTCAAGCGAGGCATCCTTGGCCTCGATGGCGGCGTCGGCATCCTTGACGGGGACGTATTGGTCCATGGCAACGGTGTAGGTGCCCGTAGAGGTGTAGAACGTCACACTCTTGATGGTCTTTCCCATCATGGACTTGTAGTACTGCGAGCTCAGCGGGCTGCCGTGGGACTCGTTGACCAGACCGCAGCTCCAGGCAATCTCCTTGCCCTTCCAGATGTTCTCGACGGCGCGCATGCCATAGCCCTCGATGGTGCCGTCCGCATCGGCGGCATTGACCACGGCACCGTATACGGTCGCCTGGTTGCCGTCGGCGTCGACCATCTGCTCGCGCAGGTTCTTAAAGTCGATCTCGTAGTCGCCATACTTGCTGGAGGTCTTAAAGTCGGCGGTGACGTTTGCAAGTTCGGTGGCTTCCTTGCCCTCGACAGCGCCAAAGCTCAGGTTGCCCTCGGAATCGGCGGTGAGCTCCTTGTAATTGGTCGGAACCTCGCCGGCGGGCAGCACGTAGTAAGAGTAGTTCGCAGACTCAAACAGGGCGTCCTTGCCCGTATAGGTCGTCGTGGACTCCTTGCCCTTGATCGAGGTGGTGATCGTAACGGAGCTGTCGTCGGTCACTCGGGTGAACTTGGGCCAATCGATGTCGCCTTCGCCCACCTTGACGGCAAACGTGGCGCCCGAGATATCCGTACCGTCGGAATTGACGTGGTAGGAGCCGCTCGCCAAGCTGGAGCGCGTCTTCTGCAGCGTAGCAGAGGTCACAATGTCGGTGCCGGCGTTGTTGTTCTCGGCGGCATAGAAATCGGCGTAGGGGATGTTCATGAGTACGTAGTCGCCGGCCTGGGGATACAGGCTCACGAGCGCGTCGAGCGCGCCCTGCAGGTGAGTGATCTGCTCGGCGGCCTCGGCTTCGCCCAGGTTTTTCTTGGCGAGCAGGTCCTTGGTCTCGGCGGTTTCGGTCTCGATGGACGAGGCGGTCCAGGAGTTCTCGGTGTACTTGGACTTATCGAGGGACGTCGCCTTGTCGTAGAGCTCCTGCAGCTGGGCCTTGGTGGCGTCGGTCACCGGCTCCTTGGCGCCCACGATGTTGTCATCGGTCGCCTGGAAGGTGTAGGTGTAATCGTTGTAGCTCAAGGCGTGGACGGTAAGCTTCCAGTAGCCGGTGCCGTTGGTGCCCTCGGGTAGCTGGCAACGCTCGGATTTAGTGAGGCCCAGCTGAATGCCCATGGACTTGTGCATCCAGTTGTCGGCCGCGAACTTGGTGCCGTAGGTGGCAAGGGCGTTGGTGTAGGTCGCGTCGTCGCCGTAATAGGTCCAGGTGACACTTTGCATATTGGCGCCCAGGTCGCCATAGTTGCCGTTGAGGTCTACGCGCAGGAACTCGCCGTAGGAGCCACTCGCGTCCTTAACCGTGGGTTCAATACCCGTGGCGGTCTTGAGCTCCTGGCCCTCGATGCCCGAGTCGGTGCCGGTGGCGGCGGCCGAGAAGCTGAAGGTTCCGTTGTTGTTGGTCACGGTTTTAAGGCCGTTGGTGCCGGCGTTGACGGCCGCAACCAGGCCGGAGTAAGCGTGGAGGTTATTTTCGCCGTAGCCGCCGGCGAGTGTCTCGCCATTGGCGACAAAGCTGTGGCTCGCCTTAAAAGCCTCCAGATCACTGGTCTTGATTTTGACGGGAACATACTTGAGCCCCGTGACCTCGTGACCCGTCATGGTGTACACCGTGCCGTCGGCCGCCGTCACGGTCTTAGCCTTGCTGTCAATAGAAAAGACGTTGCCATTGACATCAACAAAGGACTTGCTGTCAGGATAATGCGAAGGGTAAATTTTTACGCCCTCGGCAGTTTCGATCACGTCGGTGCACTGATAGCTGCCGCGATGCAGGCCGTGGTTAAAGGTTGCGCGGGTCACCACGTCAAAAGCGCCCTTGTCAGCCTCGTTGCGGGAATCGAGCTCGCTCGACGAAGCGGAGGACCCTGCCGCCTGCACGCTTTCACCCGCCCAATACTCGGCCCACGTCAGGCCAGCGTAGCCGTAGGTGTACTCGTCGGTCGCAGGGGTCGACGGATTCTGCTCGTCATAGGCAGCCTGCAGGGCATTATCGACGGCAGCCTTGATGGCGTTGGACGAGATCGTGGCGGTCGAGACGGCATCGATTGCGGTAGTGTTGCCGGCAGTCTCGATTTGCTCAACGATGCCCGTATAGGACGTGCCTTTTTTGCTAAAACCGTTAACGGCCTTGTCCATGCGGTCCCAGTCATCGTCGCCCAAGCTACTGTAGTCGGCGACTTCGACCTTGTTAATTTTGCCAGACTTGATGGTTACGCTGACGTTGACGTCATACTTTCCATCAGCTGCGTTCCATTCGTCGCCAGCTTTATTGAGCGGGTCATTCGAGTCGGCCGTGGCCGTGCCCTCATACGTACCATCTGCGATTTTGGTCAAATCGTAGATGGTTGAAGAGGATGCGGCGTCGTCAGAGACGGCACTCAGGCTATACTCGGAGCTGAGGGACTTCGTTTCCTCACTGGTGGCGGAGATCGGCGCGTTGTTGGTAGCTTCGGAGCCGGTCTCCGTTGTTGCTGCTGCGGCAAAAGCGCTGGTAGGCATCATCGAGACGGTCATCGCGGCGATGAGTGCGCCTCGGCAGGCATTGCTGCCCACGGTGTTGAGCTTGCGCAGCACAGCGTTATCGTTGTGCATAGAACCTCTTTTCTATCAATCGGTTGTTGGGTGCTGCTCTCCTTTCCTTTTGCACCCGGATGGACAGTGGTCATGTGCGTCGCACATGATAGGCAAGTGCCATATAACTTATATTGCTTGGCGCAAAAAGTTAAAGGCAGTTAACAACAATACCAGAAATTACCACTGGTTAACTTGTCAATCCAATTGTCGTTTGCTTGCAACGCAAGAGCGTCGACTTTTCTGTTTGGAGCGTCTGGCTTTGTTCGGCATTCGATTTGTCGGACAGGCCGGTCAGTTGGGGGTATGCTGGAGGGGACCATCAACCCAGCGAAAGGGGAGAGCATGACGGATCAGGAAACGCCCGAGCGCGCGCATGTGACGGCCGATGATATCGAGGCCGCCAACGACCTTATCGACTTTATCGAGGCATGCCCCAGCATGTTCCATACGGCGGCGACCATTATGGCCGAGCTCGACGAGGCGGGCTTTACCTACCTGCCCGAAAATGCGGCGTGGGACATCGAGCCGGGCGGGCGTTATTACACGCAGCGCAACACCTCGAGCGTTGTTGCCTTTAAGGTGGGCGAGGACCTGGCCGCAACGTGGGGTGAGGACGGCGTTGCCGGTGACTATCATTTTCAGCTCACGGCATCGCACAGCGATTCGCCGACGTTTAAGGTCAAGGCCGTGCCCGAGCTCGACGGCGCGGGCGAGACGCTGCGCCTGAACACCGAGGCCTACGGCGGCATGATCGACTACACCTGGTTCGACCGTCCGCTGGCACTCGCGGGCCGCGTGCTGGTGCGCGAGGGCGACCGTATTGAGAGCCGTTTGCTTGCCACCGAGCGCGAGGTCGCTATCATCCCGAGCCTTGCCATCCACATGAACCGTGGCGTTAACGAGAGCTTTGCTCCCAACCGAGCTGTTGACCTGTGCCCGCTCATCAGCGCTGGTGACCTTAAACAGGGCGACTTTGACGCCCTGATCGCCGACGAGCTGGATGTTGAGCCCGAGCAAATTCTGGGCCGCGATCTGTTCCTGGTCAACCGCCAGGATGCGCGCATTTGGGGCTGGGCTGACGAGTTCATCTCGACGCCCAAGCTCGACGACCTGGCCTGCGCCTACACCTCGCTGCAGGCATTTTTGGGTGCTGAGAACGCGCACGACGTTTCGGTCTTTTGCTGCTTTGATAACGAGGAGGTTGGCTCCGAGACCAAGCAGGGCGCCATGTCGACGTTCTTGGCCGATGCGCTACGCCGCATTAACGGCTCGCTGGGCTTTGACGACGAGTCGTACCATCGCGCCCTTGCCGCATCGATGCTCGTGAGCTGCGACAACGCGCATGCCGTGCATCCCAACCACGCCGAGAAGTGCGATGCCCGCAACCAGGTGGTGCTCAACGGCGGTATTGTCATCAAGGAGGCCGCCAACCAGCACTACTGCACCGACGCCTTTAGCCGCGCGGTGTTCCAGGCCATCTGCGACGACGCCGACGTGCCCACGCAGGCATTCGCCAACAAGAGCGACATGGCCGGCGGTTCCACCCTCGGCAACCTGTCTAATATGCAGGCGAGTATACACGCCGTGGACGTGGGCCTGCCGCAGCTGGCCATGCATTCGAGCTACGAGACCGGCGGCGTGCGCGACGTGATGTACGCCATCCGCGCCCTCACCGCCTTCTACGAGCGAAACCTAACCATCAACGGAGCCGAAAGCGTAGAGCTCTAAATGCAAGCCGAAGACGAGAAGACCGAGGGCAGGTCTCAACTAATCGATCAGGGGTCGAAGCTGTTCGCCACCGCTTGCCATGAATCGGGAATCGACGTGTCCAACGCGTGGCCAGCGAGCGATGAAGAACTCAAACGTAGCGCCTATTCGGACCATTATGGTAAGGAGATGGACTGGCTCTAATAGGCGAAACGTCGAAAACGCCAGATGAATGCCTGATATCACTTTGACAAAAGTATCGCAGGCAAAACCAACGTAATGGTGCAAACTAACCTGACCCCATTGCACCAAAAAGGGAGAATGCCGCAGGTCGGACAAAAGTCAGCGAGAGCCCGCCAGAGCGAGCAAGGTGACGTGAAAGAGGAGGGCATAGGCCTTTTGGCCATGCCCGACGATTGAACGTCAGATTGCCGCTCTGGCGGGCTCGCAGCGTCGACCGGTCCGCCGTTCGTTAGAACGGCGGAACCCTAATGTTCGATCCAACAACGTAAAGTTTCGCCAGCTTGCAGGTGACGCAGATTCTCCGCGGCGATGTCGACCACATTGTTGAGCGTGGCTGCCAGGTGAAACCAACCGGAGACGTGCGGCGTGATGAGCATGTTGGGTGCATCCCACAGTGGGCTTGTCTCAGGCAGCGGCTCGGGGTCGGTGACGTCGACCGCGGCGCCGGCGAGATGACCCGACTCCAGGGCGGCAACCAAGTCGTCGGCGACCACAAGATCGCCGCGGCCGCCGTTGGCAAAGAAGGCGCCCGGTTTCATCGCGGCGAAGAACTCGGCGTTCGCCAAGCCGCGGGTCTCGGGCGTGCTGGGCATAAAGGATGCGACGACGTCGGCCTCGGCTAGGCGCTCGGACAGGGCGTCCATGCCGTCTATGTCCTCAAATACAATGGGGTAGACGAGTGGATGGCGCTTGATGCCGCGGACGTGCGCGCCCATGCTGCGGCAGAGCGTGGCAAAGTGGCCGCCGATATCGCCCGCGCCTAGCACCAGCACGTTGGCGTTTTTGAGCGAGGTAACCGGCCCCAAATCCTCCCAGCGATGCTCGCGCTGCAAGTCGTGATAGCCGGGCAGGCGCTTCATCATGGAAAGGACCATGGCAAACATGTGCTCGCTCACGGCCTGGCCGTAGGCGCCCACCGAGCAGGAGAGCTTAGCGTCGGCTGGCACGGTGCCGGCGGCCAAGTAATCGTCATAGCCCGCGGTCTGCAGTTGCAGTAGCTGGAGGTGCTCGCATGCGGTAAGCAGAGCAGGGTCTATGTTGCACAAGATTACGTCGGCACTGGCGGCCTGCTCACGCGTGATGGAGTCGGCGCTCGTGTAGATAAAGTCCTCGCCCGGAGCGCTCGACTCAAGAATTGCGCGATGGCGGTCGTTGACGGGCAGCAAAACCAGGATGTTCACAAGCAGTCCTCTCCGCTTGACCTGCCAAAAAGGGACAGGTTTATTTTGGCAGGTTTTATCAGGCAAAACGCTATAAAAACGCCGGGCTTCGCGACGGCTAACATATCCATCGCGAAGCCCGGCGCATCTACAGCTACCAGCTCAGCAGCTCGTAACCGCCCTCGGTCACCACGAGCTGTACCTCGCACTGGGCCGAATCGCTGCCGTCCTTGGTGCGCACGCACCAACCGTCGCCCTTGCTGATCTTGATGTCGGGCGCTCCGGCGTTGACCATGGGCTCAATGGTAAAGACCATGCCCGGGGCCATGATGGTGTCCACATCGGGCGCCTCGGTGGTAAAGCCCACAAACGGGTCCTCGTGGAACTCTTTGCCAATGCCGTGTCCGCCGTACTCGCGCACTACGCTAAAGCCGGCGTCCTCGACCGTCTTTTGCACGGCCTCGGCCATAACGGAGAGCGGCAGCCATGGCTTGACGGCTGCCAGACCCGCCTCCACGCTGGCGCGGGTGACGTCGACCAGGCGCTGGCGCTCGGCAGAGACCTCGCCGATGCAGAACATGCGGCTCGAGTCGCTAAAGTAGCCGTCCAGGATCGTGGAGCAGTCCACGTTGATGATGTCGCCCTCGTGCAGCACATCCGCATCGCAGGGGATACCGTGGCAGACGACGTCGTTGATCGAGGTGCACACGCTCTTGGGATAGCCCTCGTAGTTAAGATCGGCCGGCGTGCCGCCGTGCTCGACGGTGTAGTCGTAGATCATCTGGTCGATCTGGTTGGTAGTCATGCCTGCGGCGATATGCTCGCCCACATAATCGAGCACGCCCACGTTGATGGCGGCCGAGCGCTTGATGCCCTCGATATCGGCGGGCGTCTTGTAGAGCGTGCGGGGCAGGACCTCCCAGCCCTCTTCCCACAGGCGCTCGAGGCGCTCATCAAAGGCGTTATGGCATTTCTTGTATTTCTTGCCGCTGCCGCACCAGCAAGCGTCGTTGCGGCCGGGCACGGGTCCTTTGTCATACATGGCTAACTTCCTTTCATCCGCAGCTAGTATAGCCCACCCACGCGTCCATTAAAGTTGCGGTGATATAGTTCCGATTTAAGCGGTTTAACAGCATAAACAGGAACTATATCACCGCAACTGATGGAGCGGGATGGCGGGCACTGGCTGCTGCGTGGTTTTGCTAGTAGCTCACCTGGCAGGGAATGCCGAGGGCGCGCACGCGTGCGGCAATGGCATCGAGCACCTCAGGCGCCGCTTTGGCAAGGCCGGCGACTGGCGTCTCGCGCGCCACCGTGTAGATGGTCGCCTCCTGCGGACGAATGCGCTCGAGCGCCGCGAGCCAGGGGGCAACGTACTCCTCGCCGGTGTTGTCGATGAGCTTGCCCTGATACTCGCCGGTCAAAAAGATCGTCTGGATAATGACGTGGCCGTTAAAGCTCGCGAACGTCTCGATCTGGTGCTCGACGTCGTAGGGGCCAACAGGCTGGTCGAGCAGCTGGATAAACGCCGGGTCGACCGTATCGAGCTTGAGGATGTTGTCGTCGACCCTCATGAGCGCGTCGTGCACCTCGGGGCGGTCGGCGCGCGTACCGTTGGAGAGTACGGCGATTTTGGAGTTTGGGGCAAGCTCGTCGCGCAGCGCGACGGCGCCGGCGATGGCCTGCGGAAACTCCGGTGCGGCGGTGGGCTCGCCGTTGCCTGCGAAGGTGATCACATCGGGGAGCTCGCCCTCGGCTGCCATCTCGCGCAGCTTTGCCTCGAGCGCGTCGAGTACCACGGCAGCTGTGTTGTACGGCTCATGACAGGGGCGCTCGGCGTTGAGGCCGTTTTCGCAGTAAATGCAGTCGAACGTGCAGATTTTGCCGCTTGCCGGCATCATGTTGACGCCGAGCGAGAGACCAAGGCGACGGCTGCGAACGGGCCCAAAGATGGGGCTGGCATTCAAAAACGTAGACATAGGCATATGCTCCTCAAGACAATTGTGCCTAAGCATAGCATCGGCTCCAAAGCAAGGTACGGGCCCTTGCTTTACAAGTTTCGTTTTTTCACGTCGCTCATTATGCCGTGCCATGAAAAGCCTCGGGTCGGGTACAGTTAATCTGTTAACAAGGCGCAAGGCAATGCGGGTCCATCCAACCGCACTGACGTGCAACTGGATGAGCATTGATGATGGGGGCACAACATGGATTTTACGGTCGAGAATGCGGGCACCACGATTGCCTGTCGCGAATATGCCGGCCCAGATGTGTCGCCTGATACTCCTGCCTTGGTGTGCGTGCACGGCGCTTGTGTCGACGGCACATTTTTTGACGGTATCGCTTGTGAGCTCAGCCGCAACTACCGCGTAATTGCCTACGACCGCCGCGGCTGCGGTGGCAGCAGCGATGCGGCAGACGGCAGCTATGATCTTGCCGCACAGGCCGCCGACCTGCAAGCCGTGATCGAACACGTTGGCGCTCCGGCAAATGTGCTTGCGCATAGCGCCGGTACGTTGGTGGCGCTGGAGCTTCTTCGCACCGAACCCCATCTCGTCGCCCGTGCGATTCTGCATGAGCCGGCTGTGTCGGCCGAAGGCGTCGGCATGGGCGCAGCTCCGGTTTTGCTCGATATGATTGCGGCTGGAAAGGTTTCAAGGGCGCTCCGGCTTTTCTTGGGAGCCCTCGGCGACTTGGACCCCGAGGCTCCTGGGACGACCGAGGCAGAAGCCAAGCATGCCCTGCGCAATGGTCGTTGCTTTATGGCCAATGAATACGGAACAAATATGACATATGCTCCCGACTGGGAGCACGCCCGCGCGTCAAAGGCGGTGTCGGCCGTGTTTTTGGGCGAGCTTTCGGTCGATACACCCCGCGAGGCTGGCACGCGAGCGGCTGCCGAATATCTCGATTGTCCCCTTGTGACGATTCCGGGCGCGCATAACGGTCTGCGCGATCGCCCCGTTGCGGCGGCAAACGCCGCTCGCGATGTCTTGGAGCGTTAGCACGCTCGATGACCTGCGGGGAGAGGGGTTGTTAGCGTTTCGTCATTGTTAACGAATGCGCCCATAACCGCGCGCCCGCGGCTCCATTACCGCCGCTTGCCAGGTCATAAAAATGTAACGATAATCGCGCGTTTGCCTTCAGCTGTTAGATGTTACCCTTGTACCAATTGATATGCACCGTTGCCGTGCGTAACGATAGAAAGGGCCCCATATGCTCAATAATCACGAGGTCAATCTAACCGACGAGGAGGCTGCCGCTGAGGTCGCCCGCGTCGCGAAGACCTACCCCGTGGTGCGTTTGCTGTCGGCCGATCAGATTAAGAGCGAGCCTAACTGCCTGCTCGCCGGCAATCGGTGCCCTTGTCTGCGTCAGTCGAGTCTTGAGGCCTTGGCAGATTCCGATGAGGTGTCGGAGCAACTGCTCAACGATGGTGTTGAGTACCGCGCCCGCCTACGCCCTCTGAAGGTCGAGGGCGAGCCTCACGTCCTGCTGATGGTGCGTCCGATCGATGAGCAAGAGGCTGCAGAAGAGGACCTCGTCTACACCGACGTGCTGACGAGTGTGCGAAATCGCCGATATTACGAGGAAAAGCTCCGTAGCGCCCGCATGAATGCCGGCGTTGCGGTGATCGACCTTGATGATTTTAGGGTCTTCAACGATACGTGTGGCCGTCATGCCGGCGACCTTGCGCTCGGTGCTGTGGCGACAGCCATACGCAGCGGAATTCGTTCGACTGACGAGCTCGTACGCTATGGCTGCGACAAGTTTGTGGTCGTCATGCCCAATATTCCCTCCGATGACTTCACCCGTCGCCTGCATCAGGTGTCCGATGCCGTTCATGCCACGATTGTTCCGGGCCATGAGTACGTGAGCTTGACGGCATGTGTTGGTGGCGTTCGCATTCATGGCGAGACGGTCGATGAGGGCGTTGGCCGCGCTGTCCAGTTATTGAGCCGCGCTAAGGCAAAAGCCGGTACGGTCGTGACCGATGCCGATTCCATCGAGGCCTTCCAAAGCGAAAAGCCTTTGGTGCTTATTGTCGATGACTCCGAGATGAACCGAGCCATTCTCAACGAGATGCTCAAGGACGAGTATTGCATCCTCGAGGCCGATAACGGTTGTGCGGCGCTCGACATGGTCGACCGCTATGGCGATGAGTTGTCGCTCGTGCTGCTGGATATTGTCATGCCGGGCATAAGCGGCTTTGAGGTGCTGGCCGATCTTTCGCGCCGATCGGGTATCGACAATCTGCCTTTCATCATGATTTCGAGTGAAGATTCCGATGATATGGTTCTGCGCGCGTACGAGCTGGGCGCCTCGGACTATATCAACCGCCCGTTTGATTCCCGTGTCGTGCGTCGCCGTGTAAGCAACACCATCCGCCTATACGCCAAACAGCGCCGCCTGACGAGTTTGCTGTCCCAGCAGTACAACGAGCGCGTCAAGAACAGTCGTATGCTCATCGACATCATGGCCGGCGTCATGGAGCTTCGCAACGGCGAGAGCGGCAGGCACGTTACGAACATCGAGAAGCTGACCGAGCTACTGCTTGGCTGTCTGGTCCGGCGTAGCGGCACGATCTCCCTCGACAATGAGGAACGCTCCACGATCGCCCTGGCTTCGGCGCTGCACGATATCGACAAGATGTCGATTGACGATGCGATTCTCAACAAGCCCGGACGCCTTACGCCCGAGGAGTTCGAGATTATGAAGACGCATACCACGATCGGCGCCGACATGCTGCGTGAGCTGGGTAGCCATCACGCCGGCAATGCGCTTATGGAATATGCGTACCAGATTGCGCGTTGGCACCACGAGCGCTGGGACGGCAAGGGCTATCCCGATGGCCTTAAGGGCGACGAAATTCCCATTGCCGCACAGGTGGTTTCGGTGGCCGACGTGTACGATGCCCTGACGAGCGTGCGCGTGTACAAGGACGCTATCCCGCACGAGGAAGCGATCAAGATGATTCTGGACGGTAAGTGCGGCACCTTTAACCCGTTGCTGCTCGACTGTTTGCTCGAGGTGCAAGACCAAATTGCCGAGACGTTGGCGCGCCCCGCCGATGTCGTCGCGTTTCCCACGATTTAGTTTGACCAAAGGAGTTTTTAATCCATGATTTCCATGCGTGAGGCGTATGAGAAGATCGGCGCTAATTATGATGACGCGTGCGCTCGGCTGATGGGCGAGGAAATGCTTGCCCGCTTTGCCCTCAAGTTTTTGGATGACGAGAGCATGGACAAGCTGGAGGCCGCCATGGCGGCAGGAGACGCCGAAGGTGCGTTTATGGCAGCGCACACGCTCAAGGGCGTGAGCCAGAACCTGGGATTCGATAATCTGTACGAGCCGGCGGTTGTGGTGACCGAAGCACTGCGCGGCGCCGATGCCGTTGACGGCGCCCGCGAGGGGATGCATGCGTTGCAGCAGCAATATGCGGCTACGATGTCGGCCCTGCGCGAAGCGGCTGAATAAGAGCTTGCAGAGCTTGCGAGCCTTGGGTTGCGTGCCGGCCACATATAGGTAAAAGGGCGCCCCGCCGGACCATGTGGCCGGCGGGGCGCCCTTTTGTGTTGTGCTGTCCGTGAACTAACGAGCCTGCTTAACCTTTGCTGCTGCCTCGACAAACGACTTCCACAGGTTAAAGTCGGTCTCGAGCGTCTGCCAGGTGTACTCGGGATGCCATTGCACGCCCAGGCAGAAAGGCTGGCCTTCGACCTCGATGCACTCGGGAACGCCGTCGGTTGCCTTGGCGACCAAGCGCGTGCTTTTACCCAGACGGTCGACGCAGCAGTGGTGTGCGGAGTTGGTCTGGATAAGTCTGTGCCCGCCAACCGCGCGCTCCAGAAGCGAGCCCGGCACGACCTCGACGGGATGTACAGGGTCGTTGAGCACGTGGGTATGGCGCCACTGCGTGCGCCCCTCGCGAGCGCCCAGGCTCGGTACGTCCATGCACAGGGTGCCGCCAGTGGCGACATTGAGCAACTGCGTGCCGCGGCAGGTGGTAAAGAGCGGCTTTTTGGCACGGAGCACCTCGCCGACCAGCTTAAACTCAAAGCTATCGCGAATCTCGCAGCAGAGGGTGGGGTCGTAGGGTCGATCGTCGCCCCAGCGCTTGGGGTTGACATCCGGGCCGCCGGGAATGGCGATGCCGTCGGCGATATCAACGTAATGTCGGATGACCTCAATGTCCTCGGTGATGGACATCTGCAGCGGCAGGCCGCCAGCGGCAAGGATGGCATCGACAAAGACACTTGCGATTTCCTCGTTGGGGGAGAGCATCTCGGTTAAAAACGGCTCTGCCTCTTCCCAGCGCGGCGCGACGAGGATGAGCGGACGGTCGGCGGGGGCGACGTCGACATGCGGGGTGTAGAACGATGAAGTGCGAGTTCCGATCATAGGTGTAACTTTCGAGTTTGGATGGTCATGGCGAGCGAACATGGCAATTGGGTTAGTGGCCCTTGATGGAGTTGAGGAAGTCCTGGGCGCGCTTGGTCTGGGGGTGGTCGAAGAACTCGTCGGGCGTGCCGGTTTCCACGATCTGGCCGTCGGCCATAAACACGACGCGGTCGGCTACGCGGCGGGCAAAGTTCATCTCATGCGTAATGACGATCATCGTCATGCCCTGCTGGGCCAGGCGAACCATGACCTCGAGCACCTCGTTGATCATTTCGGGATCGAGGGCGCTTGTGGGCTCGTCAAAAAGCATGGCCTTGGGCTGCATGGCGAGCGAACGGGCGATGGCCACGCGCTGCTGCTGGCCGCCCGAGAGCTGTGCGGGCACCTTATCGGCCTGTTCGGCCACGCCCACGCGGCTCAGCAGGTCCATGGCGCGCTCACGAGCTTCCTCCTTGGACACGCCCAGCACATCGACCGGCCCCAGCATGACGTTCTGCAGTACGGTCATATGTGCGAACAGGTTGAACTGCTGAAACACCATGCCCAGTTCGGCACGCATGCGGGCAAGGTCCTTGCCTTCCTGCGGCAGGGGCTCGCCCTCGATGAGGATCTCGCCCGAGTCGATGGTTTCCAAGCGGTTGATGGTGCGGCACATGGTCGACTTGCCCGAGCCCGAGGGCCCGATCACAACGACGACCTCGCCGCGGTCGACCGAGAGATTGATGTCGTTGAGGACGTGCAGATCGCCATAGTGCTTATCGACGTGTCTGAGCTCGATCAGCGGCTGATTGCCGGTGGAAGAGGTGCTCTGTGCCATGGTGCTCGGCTCCTTATGACTCGAAATGGTAAAGCGTTAGCGGATGATGGTCGCGCCGGTCTTGTGTGAAACATAGACAGCGGCCTTGTTGATCGCGACGTTGATGAGGATGTAGATGACCGCGATAACCAGGTAGACCGACACGAGGGCGTCGTAGTTGGTAATGAGCACGCGGGCGTTTTGCATGAGGTCGGGGTAGCTCACCACGTAGGCGACGGTAGTGTCTTTGACTACGACTACAAGCTGCGAAATCAACGACGGAATGATAAACCGAATAGCCTGCGGCAACACAATTTTAAAGGTGATTTTGGCCTTGGAGAGACCGAGCGCCTGGGCTGCCTCGACCTGACCGCGCGGCACGGCATTGACGCCGGCGCGGAAAATCTCGGCCAGCACGCCGGCCGCAGCGAGCGCGACAGGCAGCGTGAGCATCCAAAACGACGGTAGCGCGATCTTGTACTGGGGCAGCACCAAAAAGAAGAAGTAGATGAACAGCAGGCTCGGCACGCCGCGGAAGAAATCGGTGAGCACACGGCAGACCAGCTGTAACGGCTTGATGCCGCTGGTACGGCCGAGCATAAGGGCTAAGCCCAGTACCAGTGCAATGACGCCGGCGGTGAGTGCGACTTTAACGGTGCCCTCAAAGCCGGCAAGCAGGAACTTCCAGGTGGTGAGGTGCGTAAAGAAATACCAATAGTGGACCGAAAGCTGGCCGGTCACATAAAAGCGCTGCAGCACGAGGACGACGAGCACGGCGACGGCAACAAGCGAGATGGCGGTGCCGATGCGAATCTTGGCGCGCATCTTGGGGCCGGGAGCCTCGTAGAGCGCATCGCGCATGGTAAGCGCGGAGGTGGAGTGCTTGCTCATCGGAGGATCCTCACCTTCTTATCGATGTAGTTGCCAATGTGGCTCACCACAAAGGCCGTGCCCAGGTAGCCGAGCGCCGAGATAAAGAACGCGGCGACGCCGCCGAGCGAGCGCGTGTTGATGTAGCTCACCACGCCGGTGAGCTCCTGCGGTTTAAGCGGCACCTGACTGCCGAGCGCGGTGGTAAGCATGACGGCGATAAAGAGGTTGGTCATGGGCAGCACGCTCGAACGCAGCGCCTGCGGAATCACGATCTTGGCGAGGATACGGCTGAAGCTCATACCGAGCGAGCGGGCGGCTTCCACCTGGCCGACGCCGACGGTGTTGATGCCACTCATGAAGTTCTCGGAGCCAAAGGCCGAGCCCAAAAGGACCGTAGCGACGATAACGCAGGTGCGGTAGGGCAGAACGACCTTGAGCGGCGGCAGCGCATAGACGACGATGATGAGCAGCGCGATGCCGGGGATGTTACGGAAGACCTGGACATACAGGTCGCCAAAGACGCGCAGCGGCTTGAGCGGCGACACGCGCATCACAGTGACGGCGACGGCCAGCACCATGGCGATGGCAAACGACTCAAGCGTCATGCCCCAGGTTGCTAGCAGCGCGTCGATATAGTTCTGGCCATAGAGCGACCAGAGCTCGGAGAGACTCATGCGGACCTCCCGCCGGTAAGGAAAGGGGCTCCCGTGTGTACGGAAGCCCCGACAACTCAGTGAGGAAACAGTTTAGCGCAATAAAGCGCATCGTGCGTTTCCGTATGGTTTCGCAGCGGCCGTTACCAGACTCGCTGTCTAGGCGCCGACCTCGGGCAGCTCGGGAACATTGGTGTCGCCCGTACGGTCGCCAATGCAGATCTGCCACAGCTCGGTCCAGGTGCCGTCGTCCTCGATCTTCTTAAGGAAGTCGTTGACGAAGGCAACGCCGTCGGAATCGAGCGGCAGGCCGATGCCATAGGGCTCCTTGCTGCCGAAGGGCTTGCCGGCGATCTTGTACTTACCGGGCTCGCGGACCAGGGCGCTCTGCTGCATGTTGTTATCGATGACGTAGGCGTCAACGCGGCCCTGCTGGAGTGCTTGGCGGGCCTCCTCGTCGGTCTTGAACTCCTGCTGGCTGGCCTTGGGAACGAACTCCTCCAGGATGGCGGGGCCGTTGGAGCCAGACTGGACGGCGACGTTCTTGTCGGCCAGGTCGTCGACGCTCTTAATGTCGTCGTTATCGGCGAGCACCAGGATGGCCTGCTGAGTGTAGTAGTAGGGGCCGGCGAAGGAGACGAGCTTCTTGCGCTCGTCAGTGATGGTGTAGGTGGCAAAGACGGCGTCTACCTGGCCGTTCTGCAGGACCGACTCGCGCGTGTCCGAGGTCACCTGGGTGATCTCGACCTTGTTCTCGCCCAGAATGTAGTTGGACAGGAGCTGTGCGATACCGGCATCGAAGCCGCGGGTCTGACCGTCTTTCTCGTTGAGGAGGGAGAAGAGCGTGGAGGTCTGAACGCCACCGATCTTAAAGACGCCGGCGTCCTTGACGGCCGTGGCCCAGGTGCTGGCGGCGATGGCGTCGTCATCGGCCCTGGGGCCGTTGTCGACGAGCTTGTCGAACGCCTTGGCGTCGAGCGTGGTAGAAGCCTCGGTATCTTCGGAGCTCTTGGAGGAGCCAGCGGCGGAACCCTTGTCGGCCTCGGCACTGGTGTCGGAGCAGCCGGCAAGACCAAGGCCGGCGACGGTTGCGAAGGTGGCGGCGACGAAGCCGCGGCGGTCGAGAACGACCTGCTGGGAGAGGTTTTTGCTCATGGGAGAACACCTTTCTCAATAAAATCCCTAGCGGTTGAGTAGAGTTATACCCTATCCCGCTCAAATGGGTCAACACGAAATAACTCAGAAACATACTTACTTTATGGGTTATTCTAGCTACCAAAAAGGGACAGGTTTATTTTGGCAGGTTTTATCTGGGTAAACGCCGAATATTGCAGCTGCATCGGTCAGAACCACCACAAAGGGGACAGGCACCTTCGTGGTGGTTCTGACCGATGCAGCGGCATTCCTTGCTGTTTTGTCTCAATCTGTAACATCTGGACGGCCAACAGGTCTCTATCTGTTACAGATTGAGACAAAGGTCAGGGACTAAGACGTCTTGTCTAGATCTGTAACGGTTAGACGGGAATTTGGGCACTAGATGTTACAGATTGAGATAACCGCACCGCGAAAATAAAAACCTCCGCAGGGGTGCTTCCCTTGCGGAGGTATTTTACTCGTTGAATAGTCTTGCGGCTTCGGCGGCCATGTTCTCGACCGTCATGCCGTTCTGCGCGAGCAGTTCGTTGGGGTCGTAGCGGTCGGGGAAGCCCTTGGCGATGCCGAAGGTGCGCGTGCGCAACGGCGTGCATGCCAGATAGCATGCCACGCGTTCGCCCCAGCCGCCGTCCAAGATGCCGTCTTCGATGGTCACGACAACGCGATGCTCGGCGGCAAGGCTGTCGAGGAACTCGCGGTCGAGCTCGGTTGCGAAGCGAGGGTTGACGAGCGTGGCCTCGATGCCGCACTCGGCAGTCAGACGGTTTGCCACGCGCTCGCCCAGCTCAAAGAAATCGCCGAGCGCGAGCACTGCTACGTCGCGACCTTGGCGCACCACGTTGTAGCGAACGGCGCTGTAGTCGGTGTTCTCGGCGGGCGCAAGGTCGGGACGGCTTACCAGGCCGATGCCCGGTACGCGGATCGCCACGGGATGCTCGCGGTGGTCGAGCGACCAGCTCAGCATGGACAGATATTCCTCCATGCAGGCCGGCGCCAAGTAGTGCATGTTGGGAAGACCGCCCAGCATGGAAATATCAAAGAACGAGAGGTGCGTCTCGGACGTGGTGCCAAAGATTGACGCACCAAACACCAAAATGGTTGCCGGGGCGTCGTTGAGGCACAGGTCGTGCCACAGCTCGTCGTAGGCGCGCTGCAAAAACGTGCCGTACACACCAAAGACTGGCTTGGCGCCCGAGCGCGCAAGCGCGGTGGCAAAGGTCACGGCGTGCTCCTCGGCAATGCCCACATCGACGAACTGTTTACCGGCGGCAGTGCGAAGCTCGGGTGTAAAGCCCATGATGTAGGGCGTGGCGGCCGTGATGCCCACGACCTGCGGATCGCGCTCGATGGCGGCGCTCAGGGCCTCGCCCGTAATGTCGGCATAGGTGCGCGGCGCAGGCTCGCTCGGATGACCCGGGCAAAGTTTGCGGCCGGTTGCCATATCGAAGGGCCCCACATGATGCCAGTGTTCGGGGTCGCTCTGGGCCGGCTCAAAGCCCTTGCCCTTGGCGGTGGAGATGTGCAGCACGATGGGATGATCGATATTGCGCAGCTCCTGCAACGCGTCGACGAGGGCCAACACGTCGTTACCGGCGTCCAGATAGCGGTAGTCGAGCCCCATCGCGCGGAAAACGTTGCGCTCACAGGTGCCGTTGCTGGCGCGCAGCTCGGCCAGATTGCGATACAGGCCACCGTGGTTCTCGGCGATGGACTGGTCGTTGTCATTGACGATGATGATTAGGTTGCTATCGAGTTCGGCGGCATTGTTAAAGCCCTCAAACGCCAGGCCGCCCGAAAGCGAGCCGTCGCCAATGATGGTGATGACGTTGTACGTATCGCCCGCCAGGTCACGAGCGTGCGCCAGGCCGCAGCCCAGGCTCACCGACGTGGAGGTATGGCCCATGGCGAACAGGTCGTGCTCGGACTCGTCGGGATTGGCAAAGCCAGAAGCCTCACCATAACGTTCCGGATCGATATAGGTGTACGCGCGCCCGGTCAGCGCCTTGTGAGCGTAGGTCTGGTGCGAAACGTCAAAGACAATCTTGTCGATAGGGGAGTTAAACACGCGATGAAGCGCAACCGTAAGCTCAACGACGCCCAGGTTGGGGGCAACGTGTCCGCCGACGGCGGCGGAGCTTTCGAGGATGGCGTGGCGAATCTCGTCGCAGAGCTGCGGGAGCTCGGCACGATTAAGAGCCTTGACGTCCTCGGGCGTTGTCGTTTGCGTAAGCAGCATCGTTGTGGGTTACTCCATGCGAATCGAGCGCCGGCGCTCCCTCGGCCGGCACAATTGCACAAGACAGTCTCGCACATTTTGGCGTTTGATATGTGACGGCGGCGCGGTAATTCGTCAACTGGTGGGGCAAAACGTTTTGTCCGATGCCATACTGATATGTTCCATGATGTTTTTATCGATTGTGCACGGGCCGTGGCTTGTCGCCGTGAGTCGCTGGAAGGAGGCAGCATGTCCGATGCCGTTCGTGCCGAAAAAATCGCGCACGAGGTCGACTATGCCGCCCGCCAGCTGGCCCAGGCGGGCCGCTTGGACCTGACGCACGAGTTTATCCAGCATGGCGACGTGACGGTCTATGCACATGTGACTTCGGTAGCGCGGGCGAGCCTGTCCTTTGCCGAGCGCTTGGGCCGTGCTGGCATTTCGGTCGACCGTGCTTCATTGCTGCGCGGGGCCCTGCTGCACGATTACTTTCTCTATGACTGGCACGATCCCGACCCAAGCCATCGGCTGCATGGCTTTCGTCACCCGTTTTTTGCCCTGGCACGTGCGGAGGAAGATTTTGAGCTGACGCCGCGCGAGCGGAATATTATCGTGCGGCATATGTTTCCGCTGGTGCCAGTGCCGCCGACGTGTCGTGAGGCTTGGATTGTATGCCTGGCAGATAAATGGTGCGCTCTGCGCGAGACGGTCGCCGGTCGTCTGCGGCGCAAAGGCGGCGCGAACGATTCGAACGAGGGCTCGAGTGACGGCTCGAGCAAAGATTCGAGCGAGAAGAGGAGAGGGTAGACGGTGGGGACCGCGATTGATATGGCGTTTGGCGGCGCGACGCTTGCCGCCTGCCCACTCTCGGCACTGGTGCTCTCGTTTGCCTTTTACGGGTTTTGCGGTTGGGCATGGGAGTCGACAGTATGTGCCATGCTTAATCACGGACGATTTGCCAACAGCGGCTTTTTGCTGGGGCCGTGCTGCCCAATCTATGGCGCGGGCGGCATTGCCTGCTGGCTGCTGTTGCGCGGGATTCCGGATGCCTCGAGCCAGTTTGTCGCTGCAGCACTCGTCTGCAGCGTGATTGAGTACAGCGTAGGCGTGCTGTTGGAAAAAACAACGGGCGCTCGCTTTTGGGACTATTCGCACCTGCCGTTTAACCTGCACGGACGCATCTGCCTGTACTGGGCATGCGCGTTTGGCTTGGGTGCGTTGTGCATTTGCCGTTTAGTGGAGCCGGCATTGCTGGGGCTGCTTGGCCATCTGCCGGTGCTGATTGTGCGGCTGTCCGCCTTTATCGTCGCGGTCGCGATGATGGTCGACGCGGTATGCTCGTTGGCGAGCTGGCGGCGACTGTCTGATCAGCTGGAGCGAGTCCGGGCCGACCTTGCCGACCGCATCAACGAGTCGCTTGCCGATGCCTCGGACTCAATGCTCGAACGTATTCCCGATTCGGCGATCGACTCGGTGGCACAGACGCATATCCGCAGCCGTGCCGTTAACGCGTGGCTGGCGGAGCTGGGCGACGCGACGCTCGATGCCCTTCGTGAGAAGGCTTCGATGCCGACGTTTATCTCGGATGGTGCTCGCGGCCTGGCGCTTGCCGCCCGCCGCGTGGCCGATGCCGCGCCGAGCATGCCGCGTCCGTCGCTCAGTCGCCGCCTTGCCGGCAAGCGCATGAGCCGTCCGGTGCCGAGCGTGTCGCTCAGCCGCCGCGACCTACGCTTCTTTAACGCCTTCCCGCGCCTTCGCATCAATCGCTACGAAGGTGTCATTCGAGCAACTAATCTCCGCGACCGCGCCCACGAGCTGTTTCGGCGCTAGCCGGGACGGGCGCGCTCACGGCTCCCTTGCTCGCGTATTTCCCGTCCGTTTCGCATCCGTTGCCGTGCCGTTTCCAAGATTGCGGCACCGTTTCCATTCGACAACGCAGCGTTTAACAACGCCGTATCTGGTCTACACCAGTTGCCCCTCGGCCGCATTATGGGCGCCGACAACGTTCATGCGATCAAGGGGGAGCGAATGTACGATACGGGATCGACAACGTTTATGCTCATCTGCACCATGCTCGTGTTTTTAATGACACCGGGTCTGGCGTTTTTCTATGGCGGCCTGTCCAGGCGCAAAAATGTCATCAACACCATGCTCATGTGCTTTGGCGCCATTGGCCTGGTTGGTGTGCTGTGGATTGTTGCCGGCTGGTCGCTGGCCTACGGCGGCGACGGTTCCAGCCCGTTTATTGGAGGCCTTGACCAGCTGATGTGCCTGCCGGTGCTCGGTCAGGTGCTGCAGGCGGCCGAGGGCAATGCCGCGGACGGTGCCGTCTACCCTCAGATCATTAACATCGCCTTTCAGATGGCATTTGCCATGATCACTGCTGCTATCGTCACGGGCAGCCTGGCCGGCCGCGTTAAGTTTGGTGCCATGACGGCCTTCCTGGGCATTTGGCTGCTTGTGGTCTATGCGCCGCTTGCCCACATGGTTTGGGGCGGCGAGGGCTCCTTTATCGGTGACATTATCGGCGCACTCGACTTTGCCGGCGGCGACGTGGTGCACATTTCGTCCGGTCTTACGGGCCTGATCCTCTGCTTAATGCTCGGCCGTCGTCGCGGCTTTGGCATGGTGAGCTACCGTCCGCATAACGTGCCGTTTGTGGCGCTGGGCGCCGGCCTGCTTTGGTTTGGCTGGTTTGGCTTTAACGGCGGCAGCGAGTTTAAGGCCGATGCTGTGGCAGCGCTTGCCATCCTTAACACCGTGACGGCCAGCGCGGCAGGTATGGTCTCGTGGCTTGCCGTCGAGCGCGTGCACACCGGTCGCCCCACGCTGGTGGGCGCCAGCACCGGTCTGGTTGCGGGCCTTGTGGTAGTCACGCCGGGTGCGGGCTTTGTCGAGCCGTGGGCGGCGCTGGTCATGGGTCTGATCGTCTCGCCCGTCTGCTATCTGGCCATCAGCCATCTTAAGACCAAGTTTGGCTACGACGACGCACTCGACGCGTTCGGTTGCCATGGTATCGGCGGCATCCTGGGCGGCGTGCTCACGGGCCTGTTCTGTGTGCCGGAGCTTTCGTGGACTGGTAAGGGTGGCCTGTTCTACACGGGCGACGTGTCGCTGCTCATCTCGCAGATCTTGGGCATTGTGGTGACGGTCGTCATTGTACTGGTACTCGATTTGGTGATCGCCGCGGTGGTCAAGGCGCTGTTCCACGGCAGCCTGCGCGTGGACGAGGCCGACGAGGCGCTGGGCCTGGACGCGAGTCAACACGGCGAGAGCGCGTATCCCTCCTTCTCGGGACTCGATTAGCAGCTTCCCCAAGCACCGCACCTCGGCCTTCAATCGTCGTTTGCGTACCTTAAGTACGCGGCACTCCTCTTTCAGGCCGATCTGCGGCACTTGGGAAACCTGCTAAGACCAGTCAGTTGAACTTTTTTGATTTCTGAGGTTAGTTTGCGGCACTTGAAAAACCCGCGTCTCATGTAAAGGGATACGTTGATTATTGAGAGGAATTCATTATGAAGAAGATTACGGCGATCGTTCGTGCCGAGAAGCTTGAGGTTCTTAAAGACGCTCTGTTTGCTGCCGATGTTCGTGGCATGACTATCAACCAGGTGCAGGGCTGCGGCGCACAGCACGGCTGGAAGGAATACGTGCGCGGCAACGAGTTACTTGTCAACACGATTCCTAAGGTGCAGTTCACGCTCATTTGCGCCGATGAGCATGTCGACGGCATTGTCGACATTATCTGCAGCGCCGCTCGCACCGGTGTCGTCGGCGACGGCAAGATCTGGGTCGAGCCGGTCGAGGAAGTTATTCGCATACGTACCGGCGAACACGGTCCCGCCGCGGTGTAGGACAATCTTTCGCCTAGCGGGCGCGTCTCTCTTGGGGCGCGCCCGCTCTCGTCTACAATATCGTGCAGACGAAGGAGAGGCGTGCCCATGATCAAGATGTTTGCGAGTGACTTAGACGGAACGCTGCTGAACGCCCTGCACGAGGCAGACGGGACCATCCGCCGCGCCATTCGCGAGCTGACCGAGGCTGGCCTGCATGTGGTTCCCGCGACCGGGCGCTCGACGTTGCCAATCGGCAAGCATGGCTTTACGGGGCTGGCGCTCGATGCCTGCTGCTCTAACGGCTCCATCGTGCGCGACAGTCATGGCGAGGTGCTCAAAACCTGGACCATCGATCCGCAGGTTACCGAGGAGCTGCTCAAGGCATTCCCGGACATTTGCTTTGATTGCTCCACACCCGATGGCATGTTTTCGAGCGGTTCGTTTGAGATGCACCAGGCGGGTTTTAAGAAGGACAGCCCCATCAAGCGTATTGTGATGCGCGGCATGCGTGCACGTGGCGGGTATCACGAGGAGCAGTATTTCGACCAGTCGATCGGCGATATCCTGCGCCACGACGTGTGCAAGATTAACTGCCGCGTGGCCTCGCCCGAGCTGGAGCGCGACCTTAAGGCGTATTTGGCCGAGCGATCGGACCGCGTGGTCAACGCGCCGTTCGATCCGGTGATGTTCGAGATCACGGACGTCGCGTGCAACAAGGGCGAGAGCGTGGCCTGGCTGGCGGGCTACTACGGTATTGCCGAGGACGAGGTCGCGGTTTACGGCGACGGCGGCAACGACATCGCCATGCTCAAGCGTTTCCGCCACAGCTATGCGACCAAAAACGGCAGCGACGCGGCCAAGGCCGCCGCGAGCGCGATCATCGGCAGCTGTATGGCCCATGCCGTCCCCAAACACATGCTCGCCACCATGCGCAAGCAAAACTCCCGCACCGTCATCGAATAATGTGACAAAAGGACAGCCCCTTTGTCACAGGGGTCTGTGTGCTTGGAATACGAACATATATTCGTATATATAACTAAGCTCTGGTAGAATCGGTATCGTTGACGGCAGTTCCATGTGCCGGGCAACGCCCTCCATCTGATGGGAGGTGATGCCCATGACCGATCTGATTGATTTTGTGAGACTTCTGACCGCTTTGGTCTCGTTCTTCACAGCGCTCGTCGGGCTTTCCGAGGCACTCAAGCAACGTTCGAAGCAACGTAAAAGGGGTCGCCGCCGCTAAGGCGTTGACCCCTTAATCCAAGCAACGGCGCTGCCCAGCTTTCCAGAACTTGGGCTGCCGTCGACACTATTCTACCCACGAATGACATTTTGGACAATCGGTAATGCCGCTCTAAAAGCCTGGCACAACCGGCACAACCTAGGCGGTCGCTGGATGTGACAAAGGGACTGCCACTTCGTCACATTCCAAATATTGCCTTTACGTGTTGGTGCACACGGTGTGCAATAATACTCGCACTGTGCAATAGCGCACAGGCTGAGTAACAAGGAGGACGCTTGTCCCAGCTCGAGAAATGCGATCGCCGATCCCTTCGCTCGCAGCGTGCCCTTCGCCAGGCACTTGCCAGCGAGCTTGCCGAAAGCGGCGACCTTTCGCGCATTAATGTCGCGTCGCTCACCGAGCGCGCTGGCCTTACGCGTCGCACGTTCTATTCGCACTACCGCGATATCCCTGACTTTATCAATCAAATCGAGGACGGCTTGCTGGCCGAGATCCGCGAGCGCATTGAGCTCATCACTGCAGCTCAACTGCCCGATCTCTATCACAACATCGATGAGCTCGAGCCGGCGCCCGGTTCGGTTGAGCTGCTTCGCTATCTTGCGGCTAATCGCGACCTTATCGGGGCCCTGCTGGGCCCGGGCGGCGACCCCGCCTTTATTAAAAAGATCATCGATACCGCACGCGAGGCCGTGGTGCCGCGTGCACAGACGGGCATTTTGGGCTTGGCGCTGGGCACCTTCTTTGACTACTACGTCACCTATGTCGTGAGTGCCGAGGTCGGCATGATCCAACGTTGGTTTGAGCGTGACCTTTCTGAATCGCCCGAGACCATGGCGCGCATTATGACGGTCATCGCCTTTGTGCGCCCCGGCGACCTGTATGGCCAACCCATCGATATCAACGTGCCGGAATACGGCATGAAGCTATTGAATCTGCAGCTCGAGGATGCGGTCGACACCACCGCAACCGTCGAGTCCAACAACTAAGAGGAGAGACAATGAGCAAACTCGTCGAGGGCATCAAGGACCGCATGGTCGCTGCCGCACGCGAGGCCGCGCCCGCCGTGGTGGACGCTGCGCAGAAGGCTGCGACCGCGGCTGCCGAGAAAGTTGCCGAGGCAGTTGCCGATGCCAAGAACGCGGCAGGAGAGACGTCCGTCGCTAGCGAGCCCGTAGCCGCCACTGAGCCCGTAGCCGCCGCCAACGCCCCCGAAGGCGCGATCTTCAACCCCGAGAACGCTCGCGGCAACCTGCACTTGGGCATCGATGTGGGCTCCACCACCGTCAAGCTTGCTGTGCTCAACGACGACAACCAGATCGTGTACGCCAAGTACCAGCGCCACCACACCGACGTCCGTGCCTGCGCCCGCGACCTGTTCGAGGGCGCTGCGACCGTGCTGCCGACGGCCCAGATGACCTGCGCCATTACCGGTTCGGGCGGTCTGCTGCTATCTCAGTGGCTCGACCTGGAGTTTGTCCAGGAGGTCATTGCCAGCAAGCGTGCCGTCGAGACCCTCATCCCGGCCACCGATGTCGCCATCGAGCTGGGCGGCGAGGACGCCAAGATCATCTACTTCGACAACGGCATCGAGCAGCGCATGAACGGCACCTGCGCCGGCGGCACGGGCGCGTTTATCGACCAGATGGCAACCCTGCTGCACACCGACGCGAGCGGCCTCAACGAGCTCGCGGCCAACGCCACCACCATCTATCCCATTGCCAGCCGCTGCGGCGTCTTTGCCAAGACCGACGTCCAGCCGCTGCTCAACGAGGGCGCCCGCCCCGAGGACGTGGCCGCCTCCATCTTCCAGGCCGTCGTGACCCAGACCATCTCGGGCCTGGCGTGCGGCCGTCCCATCCGCGGCAACGTCGCCTTCCTGGGCGGCCCGCTGCAGTACCTCTCCGAGCTGCGCCACCGCTTCTACCTCACGCTCAACCTGGACGAGGAGCACCGCATTGTGCCCCAAAACGCCCATCTGTTTGTGGCAAGCGGCGCCGCCATGGCGCACGAGTCCAACAAGCTCAGCACGTTCCCGCAGCTCATCGAGGCCATCGATGCCCTGGGCGACACACAGGGTGCCGAGGTAGAGCGCCTGGATCCGCTCTTTGCCACCGACGAGGACTTTGTCGAGTTCAAAACCCGCCACGACCAGGAAGTCGTTCCTAAGGGCAAGCTCGACGGCTACACCGGCCGCGTGTTCATCGGCATCGACGCCGGTTCCACCACCATGAAGGCCGCGCTCGTGGGCGAGGACGGCCAGCTGTTGCACACCTGGTACGGCAACAACAACGGTGACATCCTGGGCACGGCCAAGGTCATCATGGCCGATTTCTACAACCATATCCCTGCAGGCTGCACCATCGGCCACGTGACCACCACGGGCTACGGCGAGGCACTGCTCATCGAGGCCCTCAAGGCCGATTCCGGCGAGATCGAGACCGTCGCGCACCTGCGCGGCGCCAAGGCATTCCTGCCCGGCGTCGAGTTTATTCTGGACATCGGCGGCCAGGACATGAAGTGCCTGCGCGTCAAGGACGGCGTTATCGAGCACATCATGCTCAACGAGGCCTGCTCGTCGGGTTGCGGTAGCTTTATCGAGAGCTTCGCCGTCTCTATGAACATGGACGTGCGCGCGTTCGCCAACGCTGCCATCCATGCCAAGGCCCCGGTCGATTTGGGCAGCCGCTGCACGGTCTTTATGAACTCGCGCGTCAAGCAGGCACAAAAGGAAGGTGCCACGGTGGGTGACATCGCGGCCGGCCTGTCCTATTCCGTCATCAAGAATGCCCTGTTCAAGGTCATTAAGCTGCGCGACCCCAAGGAGATCGGCAGCCAGGTGATCGTCCAGGGCGGCACCTTTATGTCCGATGCCACGCTGCGTGCATTTGAGCAGCTCACCGGCGTGCACGCCGTGCGTCCCGACATCGCCGGCTGCATGGGCGCCTACGGTGCGGCCCTGCTCGCCCGCGATCGCGCCGGCGCCGACGGCACCTCGACCATTCTTTCGGCTGAGGACATCGCGCACCTCACCGTGACGCAAAAGCATGTCCGCTGCGGCCGTTGCTCTAACAACTGCCAGCTTACCGTCAACGACTTTGGCGGCGGCAGGCGCTTTATCACCGGCAACCGCTGCGAGAAGGGCGCCGGCCACAAAAAGCAGAAGACCGAGGCCCCCAACCTCTTCAAAAAGAAAAACGAGCTGCTCTTTAACCGCGAGGTGCTGAGCCCCGACGAGGCCCCGCGCGGCACCGTCGGCATCCCCCGTGCGCTCAACATGTACGAGAACTACCCCTTCTGGCACGCGTTCTTTACGCGCCTGGGCTTTAGCGTGCAGCTGTCCGACCAGTCGAGCAAGAAGACCTACCAGGCGGGCATCGAGTCCATGCCGTCCGAGAGCGTGTGCTACCCGGCAAAGATGAGCCACGGCCACGTGATGAACCTCATCGACCGCGATGTCGACTTTATCTGGATGCCGTGCGTGCGCTGGGAGCGCAAGGAGGATCCGACGGCTGGCAACTGCTATAACTGCCCCATCGTCATGAGCTACCCCACGGCGCTGGCGCTCAATATCGACGAGATTCGCGAGCAGAACATCGAGTTCCTGTACCCGTTTGTGCCCTATCACGACAAGACCGAGCTCAAGCGCCGTCTGTACCAGGTGCTCGCCGTCGACCGTGTGGCCGATGCCGAGGCCGGTCGCGGTCGCGTGCGCGGTCCTAAAATCACGCGCTCCGAGGTCGATGCCGCCGTCAACGCTGCTTTTGAGGCCGATGCGCGCTTCCACGAAGACATCCAGACCATGGGTGAGGAGGCCCTTAAGTGGGTCGAGGACCACGGCGGCCACGGCATTGTGCTCGCCGGTCGTCCCTACCATAACGACCCCGAGATCAACCATGCCCTGCCCGAGCTTATCTCGAGCTTTGGGTTTGCGGTCTTTACCGAGGATTCGCTCGCGCACCTGGTGAAGCCCGAGCGCCCGATTCGCGTCGTTGACCAGTGGATGTACCACAGCCGCCTGTACGCCGTCGCCCGTTTTGTGACGATGCGCAACGACCTGGACCTGATCCAGCTCAACTCTTTCGGCTGCGGCCTGGATGCTCTGACCACCGACCAGGTGCAGGAGATCCTGGAGGCCAGCGGCAAGATCTACACCGTACTCAAGATCGACGAGGTGTCCAACCTGGGCGCCGCGCGTATCCGTATTCGCTCGCTCATGGCGGCGCTCAAGGACCAGGAGGCCGAGCGCTTGGCCGAGGCCACGGCCGCGGGCGAGGCCTACGAGCAGGGCGATGCCGCGCCGGTGGCGCCTTCCACGGATGCCCCCGCGTTCGCGAGCCGTAAGTACACGTTCGAGGCGCAGCGTGAGAGCGCCTCGACCGCGTGGCCTAAGGTGCCCTTTACCGAGCAGATGCGCGAGGAGGGCTACACCATCCTGTGCCCGCAGATGGCACCGATCCACTTCGACCTGGTCAAAGAGGTGTTCCGCGGTGCCGGCTATAACCTGGAGCTGCTGCCCTCGACCGACCACGACGCCGTCGAGGCCGGCCTGCGCTATGTGAACAACGACATCTGCTATCCGTCCATTTTGGTGACCGGCCAGATTATGGAGGCCATCGAGAGCGGTCGGTACGACCTGTCCAAGACGGCCGTGGTCATCAGCCAGACCGGCGGCGGCTGCCGTGCCACTAACTACATCGCGCTCATCCGCAAGGCCCTGCGCGAGAGCGGTCACCCCGAGATCCCGGTGATCTCGCTTTCGGCAGTGGCGCTCGGCGAGGACAACCCCGGCTTTAAGATTACGCCGGCGCTGCTTAAGCAGGCCGTGTACGCAGTGCTCTTTGGCGACGTGATGATGCAGATGCTCTATCGCTGCCGCCCGTACGAGGCCACGTCCGGTGCCGCCAACGCGCTCTACGAGGAGTACATGGCGCGCGCCCGCAAGCTGGCGCCCAAGTTCAACCGCCACAACTACACCAAGCTGTGCCGCGAGGCCATCCGCGCGTTCGACACCATGCCGCTCGTGGGCGAGGGCACCAAGCCGCGTGTGGGCGTGGTCGGCGAGATCCTGGTCAAGTTCCATCCCACGGCCAACAACCACGTGGTCGACGTTATCGAGCACGAGGGCTGCGAGGCCGTAGTACCGGGCCTGCTCGACTTCTTCCTGTACTCCATGAGCAACGCCGAGCTGCAGAAGGACGAGCTGGGAAGCTCTGCCACTACGCGTGCTGGTATGCAGGCACTCATCAAGCTCGTGGACTGGATGCGCACGCCGGTGGAAGAGATGCTCGAAAAGTCCCGCCGCTTTGAGGCGCCCGAGCGCATCGGCACCATGGCGGACAAGGCCCGCACGGTGCTTTCGGTGTGCAACAACATGGGCGAGGGCTGGTTGCTCACGGCTGAGATGCTCGATCTGATTGACCACGGTGCGCCCAACATCATCTGCGCGCAGCCCTTCGCGTGCCTGCCCAACCACGTGGTGGGTAAGGCCGTGATCAAGGAGCTGCGCCGCCAGCACCCCGAGAGCAACATTGTCGCGGTGGACTACGACCCTGGCGCGTCCGAGGTCAACCAGCTCAACCGTATTAAGCTCATGATCAGCGTTGCCAAGGAAAACATGCGCGCCGGCAAGGGCTTTAAGCTCGAGAAGGTGGCGCCGCTCGCGATGGACGAGGTCACCGGCCAGATGCGCGCCCACGATGGCTGCGTGAGCTGCGGGCCGGCCAGCGAGGAAGCCGTTGCATCGGTCGCCAAGCGTCTGGGACGTGGCATTAAGAAGTAACTGGCCTGCTTTGGGCTAGATATGAGGCAAGCTGGTGGTAGCCGTACCGGTTACCACCCGCTTTTGCTGGACATATGTTGCGCAAATGACCTTGCTACAGCCTTCCGTGGGCTTGCCCGATTTTTGGGCCGGCTCGGGCTTTGAGGACAAGCTGCTGCAAGCCCAGGGCGATTTTTCGCTCAACGCGGGCCAGCACAGCGTGACCTATCTGCCAAACGACGAGATGATCGCTGCGGACTGCCCATCGCCACCTACGAGATGGAAGCCGAAAAGTATATCTACCGCGTGTACAAGTACGAGCTGTAGGGCCGCGCTTAGGTTTGACCAATGGAGTATGAAAACACGCCGTTCGCCGATGTCCCCTCCGCGAGTGGCAGCCATATGGTTTGATGTCAGAAACATATAGTTGTCGCCAGCCTGCTGGCGATGTTCTCCCTGATATCGGAGGTTCCAGGTATGTTTCGCGCTCCGTTAAACAACTATCGGTTGGGCTAACATGGGTCGCCGTGCTATTTCGATAGCCCTTGCAGTGGTCTGCCTGGCTGTGCTCCTGGGCGCTACAGGGCTGTTTGCTATAAGCCGAGAAACGTCCTATATGCAGGAATGCGCTTCCGAAGGGTTTGCCATTGATGGTTTCTATCGGGATGACAAAACGAGTCGGGAAACCCTGGCTTTTCTTGAGGAGGATGGCTGTCGATGGCAACTGGTCAACAAAGACGGCAGCTGCGTTGACGGGCAGTTTAAGCGTACGGATGACCCCAACATCCTGATATTAAAGAAGGAAAACGGCGAAGAATTCGGTACGGTCCACGTGGCGTATATGTCACGCCGACGCGAGCAGGGGCAGATTTACCTAATTAGAAATACTAAGGTGACCCGATTTTATCTTGTGAGCACCGATCCGGCGTTTACGGTGGAGTCTGGCGATGTCGATGCGGACGTCTGATTCACGGCAATAAAACAGCGAGCGGGGCGCGGACGTGAACTACGCCCCGCTTTTTGCTTGTGCCTGCGTCGCGTCTGAGCCTCGCCGCGACTTGCGCCCGAGCGCGGGAGCCATCCCATGCTCCGCATTACTCCACATTAAACTCCACGCGATCGAGTTCGGGCACGTTGAGATCGATGAGCTTGTGGGCGACGTGGCGATCGTGCGCCCCGAGCGCCTCGCTCGTTGTCACGTGAGCGACAACCTCGCGCTCGACGATGCCTTCCTCGTCTCCTTCGGCAGCCGAGGTCTCGACGGCGACGGTGTAATCCTTAAAGCCTGGCAGCACCGCCGCAAGCTCGCGCGTGGTTTCGGTGACGCCGTAGCCGTCCTGCACGCCGGCCTGCGCCGAGCCAATGGAACCCGCGGTCATAACGATGCAGGGGATGGCAAAGACTACCGTGCCCACAATGATGCGGCGGCGAACTTTGCGTGACAGCTCGTCGACCTCGGCATTTTCCTCGGCAGTCACAATGCCGTCGCCGTTGAGGTCGCGCTTGAGCGGCACGCGCAAAAGAAGCAGCACGGCTTCGGCCGCCAGCGCGATAAAGACGACGTTGATGCCAAACTCGTAGAGCGCCGAGAGAAACAGCGATCCGCTTGCGATGGCGATGCCGTAGCCTGCTGCGCACAGGGGCGGCATCAGCGCGGTTGCCACGGCCACACCGGCGATGAGCGTTGCGGGCTCCTGGTCGCGCGAGTTGCCCAGGCCACCCGCAAAGCCGCCGGCGAGCGCGACAGCGAGGTCCCACACGGTGGGCGTCGAGTTGTCGATAATGGCGGCTGTGGTGGCGCCAAGGGGCGAGAGCTTAAAGTACAACGTGGAGGTGACCAGGCAAAAGGCCATTTGCAGCGCAAGGCTGGCGACGGCTTCGACGGTAATCTCGCGGTCGAGCGTGGCGATGCCGTATGCCATGGCAAGAACCGAGCCCATGAGCGGGCAGATGAGCATGGCGCCCACGATAGCGATGTCCGAGTCGATATCGAGGCCGATGCTTGCGATGAGCATGGCGATGATGAGGATGCACAGGTGAGAGCCGGTCAGGCGCGCCCCGTTTACAAAGCGCTTACGGATTACGTGGTAGGGCGCGCGACCCTCGCGAATGTTGAATGCGCGCTTTAAAAAGCGACCAGCCTGCTCGGCAGCCTCACTATGGGCGGGGCGGATGCCGTGGCGCCGGTGATGGCGTTCGCGTAGTCGCTTGATCTGTTGTTTGTCGAGTTCCATGTCCACCTCGTTCTGGCACGGGCCGCGCAACGCGCCCGTCGCCCTTACTCTACACCGTGGCGGGCAGGGTGCTAGTTGGATGCGAAATCCGATAGGGCGGATGACGCGGGAGCAAATGCAAATCACAGACTCAATTCCATCCCGCAAGAATATGATGCACCAGCTCCTACATATGTGACGAAATTGTGAAGCACGAGAGCGCGAATTTAAAAAATCCGCTGGTGACCAATGTTGCGCAACAGAATTCAAAAAACAGCTCCTACATTTTGAAGCGTATGGATACATCCGTGTCAAAGGGAGAAAGCCATGGCAAACTACAGTCCACAACACTTTGAGCCTCGGGCTAAGGCCGTCAACGTCAAGGGCGTTGCTAACCGCGCCGTCGCAACCGTTTTGACGGCGGGCCTCATCGTTCAGCCGCTCATGTCGCCGCTGGCGGCAATCGCCGCACCGTCAACCGATAACGGCGATTCTGTTCAGGGGGGGGGTAGTTCTGTAGAGAACACCGTTGTCGCCGGTAACCAAGCGGTCGTAAAGACGGCTGCCCAGCTGGCCGAGGAGTCGGCAAAGCAGCTCAAGGACGCTCAGGCCGCCTACGATGCCGCCCAGAAGAACGCCGATGCGGCGGGCCAGTCTCAAAAGCAGGCGCAGCAGCAAAAGAATCAGGCCTCGCAAGCTGTGAGCGACAACGAAATCGAGCAGAACGCAGCAGAAGTCGCCGCGCTCCAGGAGAAGATTGACGAGCTCAAAGCCGCCGTCGAAAAGACCGAGCAGCAGCAGAAGAAGCTGGGCGACCTGAACGATCAGCTCGATCAAGCCAACAAGAGTGTCGAGGATAAGACCCAGGCGCTCAAGGACGCCAAGGCAAAGCAGGATGAGGCCAAGAAGGCCCTCGACGATGCCCAGGCCAAGCTCGAGGCCATGGGTATGGACGAGTACGAGGCCGCCAAGAAGGCCGTCGAGGACGCTCAGGCCAAGCTCGATGCCGCCAATAAAGCTGTTGCTACCGCACAGGACAATCTGGACCAGGCTAAGGCTGCCGAGGCCAGCGCCCAGCAGGAAAAGAAGGACACTGAGGCCGCTCTGACTTCCGCCCAGGCCAAGAAGCAGGAGACTGCTGCTGCTCTCGCAGCCGCAACCACCGCGCGCGATAACGCCCAGCAGAAGCTCAACCAGGCGCAGGCTGCACTCGATGCCGCGACCTCGGGCACGGGTATCGATTTGAACGCGCTCGAGGCTGCCAAGACCACTGCCGCCAGCGAGCTCGCGACCGCGCAGGACGCGCTCGATGCCGCGGCGACTGCAGACGCCACCGCACAGGCGAACCTGCAGGCTGCGCAGACTACCGTCACCGCCGCGCAGGAGAAGGCCAACGCCGCCAACGCTGCCGTGGCATCTGCCCAGTCTGCATACGATGCGGCAAACAAGGAGTACAAGGACGCGGCCAGTAAGCGTGACACCGCGAAGTCGGCATACGAGCAGGCCCAGCAGACCGAAGCCGACAAGAAGGCGGAGTACGACCGACTTGTCGAGGTCCGCCAGCAGAAGAGCAACGAGTTCGATCAGGCTCGTGCTGAAGTAACCGACGCGCATAATGCATACGACGCCGCAAACGCCGAGGTCGAGAAGCTTAACCAGCAGATTGCCGACCTCAAGTCGAACATGACCGTAGACCAGAATGTCATCAGCCAGGGCATGTTCGGCTTCATGAACTACATCATCGGCGGCAGCCAGTTCACGGCAACGCAGAAAAAGAATGCCCAAGATGCCGTGTCGATGCTGACCGGTGCTGAGGACAAGGCCGAATGGTATGACCAGTACGTCGATCAGGACATGTCTCGCAACACCAACCCGCTTTCCTTGGAGCAGATGCGCAACGCCTTGACATATCTCGACACCCAGAACAACCTCCGCAAGGCGAACGGTCAGTCGGCGCTCAGCGTCAGCCTCCGCATGACTGTGGCAGCAGCTCTTAATACATCATATTCATCGAACATCTGGGGACACTCGGGCTGCTACTGGGATAACGGTGAAAATCTTGCCGGCGGCGGCGGGGCATATACCGGCGGCGAGACCGAGGATACACTCGGCTGGCCCTACACCGGTCTCTACACCCAGGAGAAGGAGGCATTCGATAAGTACGTCGAGAAGAATAGTGACCTTGGAAACCATCGATATGATTCCTACTATATCTACCAGCACTACAGCAGCATCTACCATGAGTGCGGGCACTATCTCAACATCATCGATGCCGGCACAAAGGCTATCGGCATCGCGACCGGTAGCGGTAAGAACACCGATTCCGAGGTAACCATCTTCGATTACAGCTCTTTTGACAGTCAGGCTGATTTCACTGTCTCCGAGTTCAAGAAGCTCCTGAACGACTACATCGCTTCCGCCTACAATGCAGGCGGCACGCAGGAGCAGAAGGAGCAGCTGAAGCAGCTTCAGAATAAGCTGGCAGAGGCGCAGAAGAACTTCGGGACTGCTGGAACGGCTTATTCTAACGCATTGGATAAGCAAGAAAGCACGCGTGACGCCTATACCGCGGCCGACACGAACGTGAACACTGCCAAGGGCGAGTACGAGAAGGCTAAGTCCGGCACCGCCGCCGCGAAGACGGCATATGACGCCGCCGAAGCCAAACTCAAGGGTATCGACGTCAAGACGCCCCAGACCAAGCTCGAAGCCGCCAAGAGCAAGGCCGCTACTGCCCAGGCAGCTCTCGATAAGGCAAACGCCACGCTTGCTGACAGCAAGACGAAGGCAGCCGATGCCGCTGCTCACAAGGCGAAGGCTCGCAGCGCCCGCGATGCCGCCAAGGCAAAGTCCGATCAGGCCAACGAGGCGTATGACAACGCCACGGCTTCGGTCAAGGACCTTACCGCCAAGCGCGATGCCGCCCAGGCGGACCTTGCGAATAAGCAGGGCTCGCTTGACGAGGCAAAGAAGGCCGACGATGCCGCCCAGGCTGGTGTAGACAAGGCCCAGGCCGCAGATGTCCAGGCCGCGACTGCTCTTTCGGACGCCAAGCAGGCGGTTGCCGCCAAGGCGCAGGCTGTGTCCGACGCACAGGCCAAGGCCAAGGCTGCCGAGGGCGAGCTGACCGGCGCAAACAAGGCCTTCGAGCGCTTCGCCGGCGCTCAGAAGGCGGTCGACGACGCCAAGGTCGCCTATGAAGCCGCCGTCGCCGGCGTCGCCGATGCCCAGAAGCAGCTCGAGGCCGCCAACGAAGCCGTCGTCGATGCGAACCTCGAGATCGTCAAGGCCAAGGCTGAGCTTGCCAACGACGAGGCACTTAAGGCCGATCTTGAGGCTGTCGACCATAAGGCATCCCTTGCCGCGGGCACGACGGGCAACGAGAAGCTGGTTAAGCTGAACGCTGCCTACGCTCGCTATAAGGCTGCCGTCGATGCCGCCGCTGGTCTCAAGGCTGCTCTGAGCGATGCCGATGCCAAGCTGTCCGATGCCAACGACGCCTATGCCGCCGCGCTTGCCGAGCTTGGCGATGCCAAGGATGCCCTGGCTGCCGCGCAGGCCGAGTACGACAAGTATCATCCCAAGGCTGAGCCGCAGGCCAAGCCTCAGGTTGCGCAGGCTGCCGCAAAGGTCCCCGTTGCCAAGAAACAGGCCGCGCCTGCCGCGCTCGCCCAGACCGGTGATGACTCCGCGCTTGCGGGCGAGGTGTTCGTCATCGGCGGCATTACGCTCGTTGCCGCGGGTGTGACGCTGGGCGATCGTCGTCGCAAGCACATGTAGTGATTCGAGCGTCGGCTCTGCAACGAACTTCAATTCATAGCGGGACCGTCTCGATAGCCAAACGATAAGGCCGGCGGGCTGTCATACGCAGCGCGCCGGCCTTTCTTTGCGTTGGTATCAAAAAGCCCGGTCGGTAGCCGCGAAAGCTACCGACCGGGCAAATCGTAGGCAATATGGTTGCTGTCGAGCAGCTGCTCAGCTTAGCCCAGCAGGCTCAAGCCAACAGAGACAAACGCCAGGATAACGCCGACGATGGACTCGCCGCCGAGCAGGCCGCTGGCGACAACCAAGCCCTGTTCCTGGAAGGCGGCGTCCTTGGCAGCCTTCCCCTCGTCAGAAAGACCAGCGGTGGCGTCGCGGTGGGCGGACCACTTGTCGTAGGCGAGCTTGACGCAGGAGCCCAGGAATGCCGTGAGTGACATGTAGAGCGGCAGGTACACGCCCAGGCCGATCATCATGGCCGGAATGCCGAGCCAGTACATGACGATGCCGGCGATAAAGCCGCCAACGAACCACGGCACGCTCGGGATGCCCGAGACCATGGTGGCGACGACGCTTGCCTGCGCGGCAACAAAGCTCTTGTCGGGGCCAAAGGCGTCCGGGCCATAGGCGGTGACGAGCGCGACCATGACGGCTGCGGCGACCAGGGCGCCCACGATGCCGCCGATGGCCTGGCCGATCCACTGTGCGCGCGGGTTGGTGCCCAGCACGGCACCGGCCTTAAAGTCGTTCATGACGTCGCCCGCAAGGCCGCACGCCACGGCTACGATGCCGGCGATAAAGAACAGCTTGACCTGAGCGATCTGTGCGAAGGCAGCCACGATGAGCATAACGATGAGGCCAAAGATTTCCATGGGGTCGATGCCCGTCTGGCCGCAGCTCTGTGCGCTCATGATGGTGGTGACAAAGGTGAACAGCGTGACGATGACGGCCGGAACGGGGCCAAGGTCAAGCACGATGGCGATGACCACGGCGATGGCGGCAGCGCCTAGGCCGATGATGCCGGCGTCGAGCTTAAGGGAGCCCGAGATGAGCGACTGCTCGTCGGTGTCGGTGGAGCTGTCGGCGGCAAGACCGCGGACGATACCGGCGACCTGCGGCAGGATGTCCTTGAGGACGACGGCGACGCCAAAGCCCATCATGAGGCCCATGCCTAGGGACTTGACGATGCCCTGCGCAGTCACAATGTCGAACAGACCGGCAGCGGTGCCGCCCACGATGATGCCAAAGTTGCCCATCAGGGCGCCGGCAAACCAGAAGGCGACCGGGGCGAAGCCCACGAGGAAGCCGACGGAGAGCAGCATGGGCGAGTTGTAGATGCCAAAGGTCACGCCGGGGATGTTGAGCGTGCACAGCATGCTGGGCACCACGCCCAGGGCGTCGCGCAGCACGCTGTAGATGCCTGCGATGGCCATAGAGCCAAAGAGCTGCTTGCCGGTCTTGCCGCCGGCCTCGGTGGCGCGCAGGGTCTGAGCTGCGGCGTTGCCGGTGGGGAACTCAAGCGCGGCGTCCACGATAAAGTGACGGTGGATGAGCGCGGTGGCCAGCAGGCCCAGGATGGTGCCGGCGAGTGCCACGATAAACATGTCGAGCCAGCTGATCTGGTCGGCATAGCCCAGCATCCAGGCGCCCGGGATGGTAAACGCCAGACCGCCGGCGACCATGGCGCCTGCGGACATGATGGTGTGGGTGACGTTTGCCTCGTTGAGGCTGGCGTTGCCCATGAGCTTAAGGAAGAACAGCGAGATGACGGCAGCGAAGACGATCGGCCAGGGGAGTGCGCCCATCTTGAGGGCGGTGTAGGCCGAGCTTGCCGTGATGATCACGCAGCCAAGGACGCCGATGACGACGCCGCGCAGCGTGAGTTGCCCGCGCATCGAGGCGCGGTTCGAGGGATTGCTCATATAAAACTCCTTTGCGTATATCCGCTCCCCCGGGAGCGCCGCTACGGATACGGCGCGGGAAGTCGGGTTACCAAGGGCCGCCGCGTGAGCTCGCAAACGACCGCGCACCAGTATAGCGGCAAGGTAGTCATTTTGGGATGACTGGTTTAGGTAGGCGATATACTGCTGGGCAGACGAAAGGAGCGCCGACGATGCTTAATGGGTGCGCATATATATTGACGGTCGACGTGGGCAACACGTTCATTCGCTTTGGCCTGTTTGCAGAGGATTCGGCTGCGGCGCAGGAATGTCCGCTTGCGACGTGCGAGATCACCACGCCGTCGAGCATCACAGCAGACGAGGCGCGCATGCGTCTCGTGCAGGTCATGGCCGCACTGGCGGCCGATGCGGGCATGCCCGGCGCGCTCGTTCCCGCAGCTGCAGTGCTGAGCTGCGTGGTGCCGGCGCTCGAGCGTCCGTGGAAGGCGGCACTTTCCCGCACCTGTACGGGGCGCGTGCTCACCGTGGGGCCGGGCCTCAAGACCGGCATGCCCGTCCACTACGACGACCCGGCCGAGATCGGTCCTGACCGCATCGCCGACGCCGTGGCAGCCCGCGCCGTCTACGGCTCACCGTGCATCGTGATCGACCTGGGCACGACGACCAATATCGAGGTCATCGATGCGCGCGGCACCTTTGTCGGCGGCGTCATCGCGCCGGGTCTGGCACTTGGCGCCCGGTCGCTTTCGGCTGCTGCGGCGCGTTTGCCTCAGGTCGAGCCCTCGGCACCGACACATGTGATCGGCCGCAACACGCGCGAGGCCATGCGCTCGGGCGTGGTTCTGGGCGAGGTGGCCCGCATCGACGGCATGCTCGACATGGTGCTTGCCGAGATGCGCGCGACCAAGGCCACGGGGGAGGGCGACGTGCCCATCGTCATTACCGGCGACGATGCCGAGGCACTCGCGTCGCTGGTCGGTCACAGTCTGACGGTCGACGACGCGCTGACGTTGCGAGGTCTCGCCGAGCTCTACCACATCAACCAAAAGCCCCGCCGCGTGTAAAAGTGAGGGCGCCGGTGGGACAAACGCCCCCACCTTTCACCTGCTACAATGGGTCAAACTATTGCGATTTCGGAGGTGTCTGCCATGTCGGACGATCTTCATCAAACTTCGTCAGGCAAGCGCCTGGACGTCATTAGCTGGGACGAGTTCTTTATGAGCGTGGCCATCGCCGCGCAGCGCCGCAGCAAGGACCCCAACACGCAGGTGGGTGCGTGCATCGCCAGCACCAACCACCGCATCCTTTCGGTGGGCTACAACGGTACGCCCTCGGCGCTCAACGATGACTTTTTCCCGTGGGGTACGAGCGACGACCCGCTGCAGGACAAGCACAACTACGTGGTCCATGCCGAGGCCAACGCCGTGCTCAACTACCGTGGCTCGCTCAAGGACCTTGAGGGTTCCACGGTCTACGTCACGCTGTTTCCGTGCCACGACTGCGCCAAGATCCTGGCGCAGGTGGGTGTGGGCGAGGTCGTCTACCTGGACAATAAGTATGCCGACACCGATGACGGCCGTATCAGCCGCCGCATTCTCGACTCCTGCGGCATCAGCTACCGCCAGGTCATCGTCGATGTTCAGATTGGTACCGGGGGACAGGCTCAGCAGTGATATGCGTTGTCGCTATCTGACGACGAATGCAGTTCAAAGAGCCCCGTCCCAAATTGACTACTCGTGAAAGTCGCGTCTGCGCGCATGGACGGCTCGTGAGCGGGTACATGGCTGTAGTAACATAGCTTCTGTCCGCGGGCGCGCCCGCGTAATTGTGAGAAAGGAGCCCCTGTGGCTGTTAACGAAGAGCTGCTTAAGAAGGTTCTTGAAGAGATTCGCCCCAACCTGCAGGCCGACGGCGGCGATATGGAGTATGTGGGCGTTGACGACGAGGGCGTCGTCAAACTGGAGCTGCAGGGCGCTTGCGCCGGCTGCCCCATGAGCTCGCTGACCCTGTCCATGGGTATTGAGCGCATCCTCAAGGAGCATGTGCCCGGCGTTACCCGTGTCGAGCAGGTCAATGCCTCCGGCGAGACCGACGACCTGTACGACGAGTACGCGCCGTTCTAAGATGCGAAAGCTGCGGACGGCATACTCCGCATAGACGTTACGCCCAAATATGCGGCTGCGAGCGCAAGGCCCGCGGCCGCATTTGTATGTAGGGAGTAGGAGGGTCGACATGCTCAACGACTTCTACCATATGCTTGATCCTGTCGCGATCTCGGCGGGCCCCATCACCATCTACTGGTACGGCCTGGCCTACGTGGTCGGCGCTCTGCTCACGGCGGTCGTCATGTACCGCACACAGCGTCGCTGGGGCTTTAACATCACGATTGACGACCTGACGAGTGTTGTGGTCGGCGTGGTCTTTGGTCTCATTATCGGTGCGCGCCTGTTCTACGTCGTCTTTTACGGTGATGGCTACTACTGGGCACACCCGCTCGAGATTTTTGCCACCAACGAGGGAGGCATGAGCTTCCACGGCGGCCTGGTGGGCGGCATCTTGGGCGGCATCATCGTGTGCCGCATGTATAAGCTCGATGCCTGGACTTTGGCAGACCTTGCCGTCATAGGCGCGCCGCTGGCCTTGTGCCTGGGCCGTTGTGCCAACTTTGTCAATGGTGAGCTGTGGGGCAAGCCGACCGATCTGCCCTGGGGCGTGGTCTTTGGCGGGACTGCGGGCGATATGCCGCGTCACCCCTCCCAGCTCTACGAGGCATTTCTTGAGGGCATCGTGCTCTTTTGCATTCTGCAGGTGCTTAGCCGCAAAAAGCCGCTACTGCCCCAAGGCACGTTTATGGGCGTGTTTGTGATGGGTTACGGCATCGTCCGCTTCCTCATTGAGTTTGTGCGCGTGCCCGATGCCCAGCTGGGCTATCTGCTTGGTGGCGTCATCACGATGGGTCAGCTGCTGAGCCTGCCGCTCGTAATCGCGGGCCTGGCGCTCATCATCTTTGCTCGTCGCCGCAACCGTCCCCAGCGCATCTACCTCGACGCCTAACCACCAAAACCACCACAAAGGGGACAGGCACCTTTGTGGTGGTTTGCTGGGCAACGATGACAGAACAGTAACGTTTCCCCAGATAAAACCTGCCAAAATAAACCTGTCCCTTTTTGGCAGGTTTCTAGAAAGGCTCTTTGGACTGTGAAGGATTCCGATCTCTCCACAACGGCTGCGCGCGACGCTGCCCGCATCGTCTGGTTTAAGCGCTACCCCGCCAAGCAGACGCTCATCGCCTTTTTGCTCGCGCTGTTGGCGACCACGGCGTTTTCCATCGATCCCGCCCCGGTGTCGAGCAACGCAGTCTTGGCGATTGACCCCAAAGCCTCGGGCATGCTGTACGTGTGCTACGAGGTACTCCTCTCGTTTGCCGGCCATACCGACGCGGTCATGCTGCTTGCACTTGCCTGCCTGCTCACCTTGCCGTTTCGCTACGTGTTCTTTGGCCGTGGCGACACCTGGCGCCCATCGATCATTCTGCCGTCGCTGTTCTTCGCCATCTGCATGGTGTTCGGCCGCAGCTACGATCTCACCGACTCGGCCGAGATTGTCCTTGGCGACAAAGCCCGCATCATCTGCGCCTGGATTGGCGGCGCGGGCTGGATGCTTCTGGCGATCGTGGCCTTCTATCTGGCTTTTGAGTGCCTGGATTGGCTGAGCTCTCGGCGCATTCCGTTTTCCGAGGCGCACTTTGGCCGCGTATGGCGTGTGACTCACGCCGTGCTCTCGGTCCATCCCTTTGCCGGGCCCTTCCTGGTGCTTATGATCGTCTGGGCGCCCACGCTCATCGCTTCGTTGCCCGGTCTTTTTATGGGGGACACCGGCGCGCAGATTCGCCAGTGGTTCAACTATCCCAACGGCACGAGCGACTACTTGCGTCTGCTCAATCCTAATGTGTTGCTCAACGGACATCATCCCGTAGTGCACACGGCCATTATCGGCTCGTGCGTTCAGCTGGGGCTTTCGCTGTTCAACAGCGCTAACGCGGGTCTTGCCATCTACACCTGCGCTCAATTTGTCATCACGGTCGCCTGCATGGCCTATTCCATTTCGTCGCTGCGCAAACTGGGCGTGAGCCTGCCGGTTCGCGGTGCGATCCTGCTGTTCTTTGCGTTTATGCCGATGTTCTCTAACTACGCGGCGTTGCTCACCAAAGACGTGCTCTTTGCCGACGCGTTCTTGGTGCTGCTGGTACAGACCGTCAAGCTCGTGGCATGTGGCTTGCCCCGTCGTGATGCCAATGTCGAGCGAGCGGGCGAGAAAGCCCCCGTGCTCTTTGCGCGCCACGACTGGCTGCTGCTTGCTCTGGGTGCCATGGGTTCCACGTTTCTGCGCAACGGCGGCCTGGTGTTTCCCCTGGCGGCATGCGTAATCGCGGCGGCGTTTTGCGTATGGGACGTGCATGTGGCTCGTCGTGCAGCCAAGCAGACTGGTGCTGCGCCTTCGGGCGCCATCCCGCGTTTCCGCTGGGTTGGCGTTCTCGCGGTGCTCGCGCTCTGCCTTGCCTCTAACATGTACTTCACCAAGGTGTTTATGCCGGCGCACGACATTACGCCCGGCTCCAAGCGCGAAATCCTCTCGATTCCGTTCCAGCAGACGGCTCGTTTCGTCCAAAAGCACGACGGCCTCAACTCGGGCGTCAACCCCACGGTTAAGGAGGACGGCACCATCGTGGAGGCTCCTTGCGACGGCTTGGTGACCGACGAAGAGCGTGCCGTGATCGATCGCGTACTCAAGTACGAGAACCTGGGCCGCCGCTACAACCCCGACAAGTCCGATGCCGTCAAGAACTGCTTTAACGAGTACGCCTCGCAGGAGGACATCGATGCCTATTTTGAGGTGTGGGCTCAGATGTTTAAGAAGGATCCCGAGTGCTATATCTCGGCGCTTATCAATAACTACTATGGTTATTTTTATCCGAGCGCGCGCGATGCATGGGTCTACAGCACGGCGCGTAGCGCCGAGATCATGGTGCGTCCCGACAACCTCAAGTACTTCGACTTCCATCCGGTTGACAGCAACGTGGTGCGCTGGTGCGACCACCTGATCAATCTGTACCGTGTGGCGGTGCAGCGCATCCCGTTTATCTCGCTCACCATGAGCTCGGCCACCTATGTGTGGATCATGATCGCCGTGGTGGTCTACCTACTGCGTCGTCATTCATGGCGTGCGCTGGCGATCTGGGTGCCGCTGTTGGGCGTGCTCGCCGTGTGCCTGATTGGCCCGTGCAACGGCTCGACTTACATGCGCTACCTGTATCCGGTCATCGCCTGCATGCCCTTCGCCATCGGCGCCACCGTCACCCGCAGCGACTTCCTCTGGTTCTAACTTGGTGCATTGAGGTCAGGTTTCTTTGCACCAAAGGGGCCATCATCACGGCGCCTTCATTTTGGGGTTTATCTCGCAGGCCAGTAGGTATATCATAACGACGTTTGTTTATATTGCCCGAGCATCTGCGCTGGGCTTTAGGTCGAAACCGATAGGAGACACGTATGTCCGGACACTCTAAGTGGGCCACAACCAAGCATCGTAAGGGCGCGCAGGACGCCAAGCGTTCCGCCCTCTTCTCCAAGCTCAGCCGCAACATCACCGTTGCTGCCCGTCTCGGCGGTGACCCGCTGCCCGAGAACAACGCCAGCCTCGCCGCTGCCGTTGCCAAGGCCAAGGCTCAGTCCATGCCTAAGGACAAGATCAAGTCCGCTATCGACAAGGCTTTTGGTTCGGGTGCTGACGCCGCCGTCTACGAGAACATCGTGTACGAGGGCTACGGTCCCGCCGGTGTCGCCGTCTACGTCGACTGCCTGACCGACAATCGCAACCGTACCGCCGCCGATGTCCGTTCCGCCTTCTCCCACGCTGGTGGCAACCTGGGCACCTCCGGCTCCGTCGCCTTCCAGTTTGAGCGTAAGGGCCAGATTGTCGTCGCCAAGGAGATCCTGGACGAGAACGCCAAGAAGGAGACCATGATCGCCAACGGTGCTGCCGGTGACGAGGATGAGTTCATGATGGCCATCGCCGAGGCCGGTGGCGAGGACTACGAGGACGCCGGCGAGGAGTGGATCGTCTGGACTACTGCCAACGAGGTCATGGCTGTCTCCAAGGCGCTCGAGGAGCAGGGCGTCCAGGTCAAGGGCTCCGAGACCACCATGGTCCCGACCACCCCGACCGAGGTCTCCGGCGCCGATGCCAAGAAGGTTCAGCGCCTCATCGACCGTCTTGAGGAGCTCGACGACGTCCAGGATGTTTACAGCACCATGGACATGACCGACGAGGTCATCGCTGCCCTCGAGGAGGAGTAGCGCCCGCACGGGTTAAGCCGTGCATATCTGGGCATAATGAAGCGAGCATGCAAGCCTCGTGGAATAGATGAGCCGGATCCGCGTGCGTAGAGCACCGGACCCGGCTCTTTTATAATGATGCGAACCGTTTTGCATTTCGAGAGCCGAGATTTGAAGGGAGCGCCACGTGCGCGTACTCAAACGAGCCCTAGCGATTGTGTATCTTGCCGCCGCCATCGTGGCGCTGGGTACGCTTGTCTGCCAGTTTTGGGGGCCGTATACGTATCGCTTTATGTTGCTGATGCGCGACCCCATGCCGCGCATTGTCGTGACGGCATGCGGCGGAGTTGTGGCGATCGGCGTGCTGGTAAGCTTCTTCCGCCTGATGTTTGCTCGTCGCGAGCCGTCCTGCGTGCATCCGGCGGGGGAACGCAATATCGAGGTTACCCTTGCGGCGCTTTCTTCGTGTGCCAGGGCTGCTGCCGAGCGCGACGACCGCGTGATGGTCGAGCATGTCGAGGCCCGCGTCCAAGGCTCCGACGATTCGCACGTCCGATTTAAGGTCGAGGCTATCGCGCTTGACGATAAGGACGTGGCATCTCTGGCTACCGCGATGCAGCAGCGCATCGAGGAAGCTTGCGACACCATGCTCGGCACGCCGGGTACGACTACGCGCGTCCGTTTTTTGCCGTCCAAGACTACCGTCCAGACCGTGGAGGTTTCCGGTGAGTGATACCAATCAAGATAAGACTGCTCGTACGCCGCGCCTGACGATTGACCAGAGCGCCACGCCGGTGAACGAACCTGTTGAGTCCAAAGCAGAGGCAACCGAGTTACAAGACGTGGCAGCCGCGGATTTTGACGAGGCTATGGGTCTCATCAAGGGTACGGGCGCTGCCATCTGGAGCTATGCTGTGCGTCATCCCAACACCACGCTCGGCGCCGTCGCTGGCTTTATCCTCGCCGTGTTGGTGCTCACGTTGGGCCTGTGGGACACGCTCGTCATTGCATTCTTCGTGCTGATCGGCGCTGTGATCGGCCAAATTCGCGACGGCGAGAACGGGATCGTCAACTTCTTCGGCCGTCTGTTTAGCGGTCGCTAATATGTATTCGACTGTCGCATCCGCGGCAGGCATAAGGAGGAACCATGGCTTTTAATACGAAGGTCGATGTAGCCGATACCGAGCTCGAGGAGAACGAAGCGGTCGTCGCCGAAGCCGAGGATGTGACGCTCGAGGACGAGGCTCTTGTCGAGGCCGAGTCCGATGTGGATGAGGATGACGAGGAAGCGGACGAGTCCGAGGACTCGCTGACCTATTCCAACGGTGTGATCGAGAAGATCGTCGCCATGGCCACTCGCGAGGTTCCGCACGTTCTGGGCATGAAAGGTAACCTCATGCACTTTGTGCAGGAGCAGTTTGGTGCCGAGAATCTGACCAAGGGCGTGACGGTCGAGGTCACCGATGACAATCGCGTGGTCGTCAACATCTCCGTCATCATCGAGTACGGCGCCTATGCGCCCGCGATCTTTGACGATGTCAAGGCACGTGTCACCGAGCGCCTTGCCGCGATGACCGGCCTTGAGGTGGCGGGCGTCAACCTGCGTATCGAGGATGTCATCACCCCCGAGGAGTACGAGCACCGCACCAGCCAGCACGAATAACCTTCCAAAAAGGGACAGGTTTGTTTTAGCAGGTTTTATCTGCGAAAACGTTAAACGGCCGACCGCGCAAGCAAAAGCGTGGCCGGCTGTTTTTGTACGCTCCCGATATAGTCATACCGCTCGTCTAACTAAGGGTTGCAATCCCCACGTTCCGCGTTACGCTAATGAGCGCATTGTTTCCAAATTGTTAACGAGGGGTTGCCGTAATGGCTGACGAGCACGAAACAGAAAGCAAGGCATGGGCGATTGAGGCCGCCGCGGCAGAGGCGGCATCGCGTGCTGCCGAGGAGATGCATCGTCCTCCCGTGGTGCCGATGGAGCGTGTGGTTGATCGCACCGATATCGAGCGCGGCGAGCGTGCCGGTCAAAAGCGCAGCCAGGAGCCGGGCTTCCCGCGCTTTTTTGCCGAGCTCAATCTGGGTCTGATTCTTACGGCCTTCGCCATCGTTGCGTTTAAAACCCCTAATCACTTTGCTTTTGGCGGCACCTCGGGCGTGTCGGTCATTCTGTCCACGCTGTTCCCGACCCTGCCCGTCGGCGTCTTTATGTGGATTATTAACGCGGTTCTCGTCGTTTTGGGCTTTATCTTTTTGGAGCGCAAGGCGATTCTGTGGAGCGTCTTCGCCTCGTTTGCGCTGTCCGCCTATGTTTCGCTGTTTGAGCTCTTTATTCCGACCGATGTCTCGATGACGGGCGATATGTGGCTTGACCTATGCTTTGCCGTCATCTTGCCGGCGCTCGGCAGCGCTATTGTCTTTGATATTGGCGCCTCGACGGGTGGCACGGACATTCTTGCCATGATCCTCAAGCGCCGCACGACGCTCGAGATTGGCCGCGCCCTGCTGCTGGTCGATATCGGCATCGTGACAATCGCGGCCTTCTTGTACGGCCCGCGCGTTGGTCTGTACTGCGTGCTCGGCCTGTTTGCCAAGACGCTTGTGGTCGACAAAGCCATTGAGAGCATTCACCTGCGCAAAGTCTGCACGGTCATTTGTTCCGAGCCCCTTAAGGTCGAGGAGTTTATCGTCAAGCATCTCAACCGCACGGCGACCATCAGCCGCGGCTACGGTGCCTTCTCGGGCAAGTGTGTGACGGTGATCATGAGCGTGCTGAGCCGTCGCGAGGCCGTGCAACTGCGCCGCTATGCGCGCGAAGTCGATCCAGGTGCCTTTATCACGATCGTCGACAGCTCCGAGATCGTCGGCAAGGGCTTCCGCGGAACGAACTAGCGCGGACACACTCATCAAACAATCGAAAAGCGCCTCGCGCGTTGCAAATACGTCATCTAAGAGTATTTGTCCTCACATTGGGTGATAATGATGCCAAAGACATCGTTTGCGATCCAGGTGATTCGCTCTAGATACGAAGGGATGATTTCGATGTTCTGTTCGCAGTGTGGCGCTCCTATGGGCGATAACGACAAGTTCTGCGGTGTGTGCGGTGCTCCTAATGCTGGTGCTGCAGCTTCCACCCCTCAGGGTCAGCCTCAGCAATTTGTCCCTCAGCCTCCCATGAACGCGTCCAAGGGCTGTGTGGCTCAGGCGTTTGAGGATATGACCAAGACTCCGGGCGTGCTGCAGCGCGTGTGCCAGATCGCTTTTTTGCCGGCGCTTATCTGTGTCGTGTCGGTACTCGTTCTGTTCATCCCCGTTATTGGCGGCATTGCGGCTGCCATCGGCTTTTTGGCAGCTTGCATTGCGAGCGTGTGCGGTTCCGGCTTTGGTATTGAGTGGGGACGTGATCTTTCGCTCAAGGTCGATGACGGCATGGACCGTCCACTCATGCGTTCCACGTCGTTTGGTCTCGGAGTCTTTTCGAGCGTTATTTCGGTCGTGCTCGAGGTTATCGCTGCCATTCCCGTTATCGGTGTAGTGCTTTCGCTGGTGGAGGGCGTGGTAATTGGCGCTGCGGGCTCGTATTCGTATTACGGCTCTTATGCGCTCGAGGCTGCGCTGTTTGGCTCGCTTGGCCTGCTTGTCCTGGCGCTAATTGCTTCGGCGATTCTGGGTGTCTTCTTTAAGATGTTCGCCGACATCGCCGTGATGCACTTTGCGGTGACCGGGCGCGTCGAGAGCGCGTTTTCGCTCGATAAAGTCTGGGCGGCCTTTAAGCACAACAAGACCAAGCTGTTCTGCGCTTCGTTCCTTCCCGAGTTTTTGACGGGCCTGGTCGCCAACGTTGTCACATGGATCTTGACGGTCGTCTTTGGCGCCATTGCCTCTGTCGGTATGTATAGCTACTACTATCGTCCTACGGGTATTGAGGCAATTGTTACCGGCGGTGGCGTCACGCTCGCGCTGTTCTTGGTGCTGGTCGCTTTCGTCACCGTATTTCTTACGGTTTTTGGCAAGATGCTCAAGCACCGTGCCGTTGGCTATTGGGTTGCACGCTATGCAAGCGAATGGGCCGATGAGGATAAGGACGACGTCCTGACTTTTGTATTGCCCTTCGAGAAGAAGTCCGCTGCTTCGGGTTGCGGTGCTCCGGATGCTTCGCCGGCACCTGCACCCGCTCCCGCGACCGAGCCTGAGCCGGCGCCCGAGTCTGAGACGGCATCTGAGTCCGAGCCTGAGCCCGAGCCTGCGCCTGAGCCTGAGCCGGCACCTGCACCTGAGCCGGCGTCCGAGCCAAGCTCTGACGAGGAGCCTCAGGACGAGTAGCCATGCCGTCTGCCATTTGGGGACGGGGTAGAAATGGTAGAAATAGCGCTTGAAGAATGAGCGGGGGCGGACGTTTCGATACGTCCGCCCCCGCTCTGCTTTAGCCAGGCTGTTATGGATGGGTGTGACGACTACTCGTCGTGCTTCTCCTCGCGGCGTGCAGCAGCGCGTGCGTCGTGGATGCCCTTGATCGCGGCATGGCGAGCCGTTCGGGCATCATGGATGGCGTCGCGAGCCTCGGCGGTCGTCGCCTTGGCAGAGCGCAACTTGGCGGCCAGATCGGGGTTGGTTTCGGCGACCGCGGTAATCGCGGGGCCGTCGAGCTCCTCTTGCGTGGGCTCGGCCAAAAAGTCGATAGCATACTGGGCAGCCACCATGGAGCCCTTTGCCAGCACGGTCTCGTCAATCTTGTAAAAGCAGGAATGCTGGGCGTACGTGGCGCCAATCTTGGGGTTGCGCGTACCTACAAAGGCGAGCACGCCCGGTACGCGGCGCAGGTACTCCGAAAAATCCTCGCCCGAAAGCGTGCCACGGTAATGGCCTTGACCGGTGGGGCCCAAGCACTTGATTACGGCCTGACGGCAGCGCTCGCTCGAGGCGGCGTCGTTTTCGACCTTGTAGTTGGCGATGGTGTAGTCGGTGAGCTCTGCCTCGGCGCCCAAGGCGGCCGCAGTATGCTCCACGATGCGGCGCATAAGCTCCGGCATTTCCTCGTGGGTCGAATCTCCGTAGGTGCGCACCGTGCCGGCGAGGTAGGCCGTGCCGGCGATAACGTTGCGCGCGGTGCCGCCGTGCAGCTCGCCGACGGTGATGACAGCCGGCTCATAGGGGCTGATCTCGCGCGAAACGATGGTCTGCAGGGCATTGACGATCTCGGCGGCAACCATAACGGCGTCGTGGCCGCGTTGGGGCATGGCGCCATGGCACGAGGTGCCGCGGACGTCGATGCGGAACCAGTCGGTATTGGCCATGCGCGGTCCGGGCTCGCAGCTCACGGTGCCGGCGTCGACCTCACTCCAGATGTGCGCGGCGTAGGCGCCATCGACGCCGTCGAGCACGCCCGTGCCGATCATGAGCTTGGCGCCCTGGCCGTTTTCCTCGCTGGGCTGGAAGACGATGCGGACTTCGCCGTGGATGTCGTCGGTCATATGGCGCAGGATCTGCAGCGTGCCGAGCATCATGGCGATGTGGCAGTCGTGGCCGCAGGCGTGCATGCAGCCCTCGTTGACGCTGGCGAACTCTTCGCCGGTCTGCTCGGTGACAGGTAGGGCGTCGATGTCGGCGCGCAGCAGGATGCGGCGGCGTGGCGTGCCGTCCTCGCGATAGGCGTCGGGCGCGGTGCCGCGAAGGGTCGCCACAAGGCCTGTCTTAAGGGGACGCTCATAGGGGATATTCATGGCGTCGAGCTGGTTGGCGATGTCGGAGGTCGTGCGCTCCTCGGCAAGGCTCAGCTCCGGGTGCTTATGGAAGTGCCGGCGCTGCTTGATGATATAGGGTTCAAACTCGGTAGCGATATCTTTGATGGCTGCGGTGACGTCGTCAGCCGCGCGAGCCTCGGTCGCCGCCATAATCTGCTGTGCCTTGGTCTTCGTCATGGTCGATTTGCTCCTTGCTGGGTTGATCGCAAAATCGTACAGGCTCTCTCCAGTATGCCACCTGCCGCTAGGGCTGGTAAAGTTGCCGTTTGCCGCTTGGGGTTTTGTTACAAGGGCGGGGGAGTACACTCGGGGGTGTTGAATTTCCTGCCAGAGATGGGGATGCCCATGCAACATATCGATCGGATTATCCGCTCCAAGAACGTCTTTACCGCGCAAGACGGCATCGATACCGCCCGCGAGCTGGCGATTGCCATCGCAGGCGACCGTATCGTCGCAGTCGGTGCGCCCGATGACGTGATTGCCGCCGCGCCTGCCGCCACGTCGGTTATCGACTACGGTGAGCAGTTTGTCTGCCCCGGTTTCCATGACGCTCATCTGCACTTCTTCCATACCTCGGTCGGTTCCTCGCCGTACATGCTCATGGATATGGGCACGTCCGAGGCGGCGCTGGTACAGCACGCGCTCGAGTTTTCCCAGGACCTGCCCGACGACGCTTGGGTTGTGTCGCAGGGCTGGCGCGACTATCGTTGGGACCCGCCCGAGCATCCTACCAAGGCGTCGCTCGATGCGGCATTCCCCGATCGTCCCTGCGTTATGTATTCGGGCGACGGGCACACGCTGTGGCTCAACAGTCGCGCACTCGAGGCGCTCGGCGTCACACGCGACAGCGAGCCGCCAGCGGGCGGCAGCTACGACAAGGACGCAAACGGCGAGCTCACGGGTATCGCTCACGAGGCGGCTGCCATGCAGCTGCTGCCGCGCTGCCTTGAGTGGCTGGGCGAAGATCGCATCGCGAGCGCGTATGCCGACCAAATGAAACGCATGGCCGAGCAAGGCATTACCTCGATTTGCGACATGTCGCTCATGCCCATGCCGGGCTGCGACTTTATCCGCGACGACGTCTACGACAAGCTTCAGGCGAGCGGCAAGTTGGGCATTCGCGCCCACCTGTTCCCCACGCTGTTGGATGACCAATCGCGCTTGGAAGAACTCCAGACCCGCTACGCAAACAATGCGTTGCTCTCGGCGCCGGGCTTTAAGCAGTTCTTCGACGGCGTGTCGAGCGAGCATACCGCATACCTCACTGAGTCCTATACCAACCCGCGCTTCCCGGGCGACCAGGGTCGTCTGACAGTTCCCGCCGAGCGCATGCGCAAGCTGGTTCTGGCGGCAGCCGAGCGCGGCCACACCGTGCGCATCCACGTTATCGGCGACGGCGCCATCCATGCCGCACTCGATATCTTCGAGGAGGCGGCAAAGCTCTACGGCTTGCCCCAGCATGGCCATAATACGCTTGAGCATTTGGAGAATCTGCTGCCCGAGGATATCGATCGTCTGCGCAAGCTCAACGTCATTGCCTCGAGTCAACCCTGCCATATCACGCTCGACCCGGGTGGTCCGGAGCGCGACCTGGGCTTGGAGCGCAGCCGCATCATGTGGCCGTTTGCGACCTATAAGCAGCGCGGCATTCGCCAAGCCTTCGGTACCGACAGCCCTATTACGCCCGTTACCAGCATGAATGTGCTCTACACGGCTATCACGCGCCAGGACCCCCGCAGCCACTGGCCCGAGGGCGGCTGGTTGCCGAGCGAGCGTATCGACGCGGCAACGGCCCTGCGCAACTACACGCTTGGCAGCGCGTACGCAGCGGGCGACGAGCAAAACCTCGGCAGCCTGGAGCCCGGCAAATACGCCGATCTGGTAGTCCTGGACCAAAACCCGCTCACCATCGACCCCCAAGAGCTCCAGGTCACCAAGGTTCAGGCCACCTACCTGGCAGGCAACTTGATTCACGAGCGCTAAGTATTCATGCCGTACCGTTAAGCGCGGCTCGGGCAGCCAATTTTGGGATGGCGCTCGAGCCGCGTTTGTTTGCCGGTGAGGATGTGTTAGGAGCGTCCCCGCTCTGATGGATTTGGGCGCAGGGTGGAGGTGCTGCTGCCCCGCGCTCAATTTGGACACCAGCAATGCTATCTCTTGGTGTTTTGCATACTTCCCATTACAGATTGCATAAAAAGGCTGGGATGTCCTTCCTGATCCTGATGTACCCCCGCCCGTGCCGTGCAAAAAACGGAGTATTCAGCACCGCGAGCTCTGCCGGTGCCGCTGCGGCTGAGTAACGTTGCGGAGATTGACGTCATTTTGGGGTCCGGCGCGGCGCGAAGCATGCTTGTTTGTCTCGACGAGGCCTGTCTGCCGACCCAAATCGCCGGCTGAAGGCTACCATGGGACTAATTAGATGCGCCCGGTGCGTATGCATTTGTTCCGGCCTGCTGAAAACTCCCAAAAATGCACGGTGCTCCCCAGGGGACCCGTGCGCGCAACGAAAACCATGCCCATGTCGCTATCCGCATCGCCATTTTGCTGCACTGACTTTTCTGAATGCCGGGCCCGAGATTGGTCAACCCTAGGCTCCCGGAGCTGCGTTGGGGTCGGTTTCGTTGGCGGCCGTCTGCTTATGGGTGGCAAAGACCGAGCCTTCGTGGTCGAAGAGCTTACGATATTGCATGCGGTCCAGCCGATCGCGCGCATTAGCGGTCTTGGCGGGAACGTTCTTGGCCTCGGCTGTATACCAAACGCCGCGCACATCCTGCGCCCCCACCACGTTTATCGCCGGCATGTGCGCTCGGTTTTGCAAGCGTGCGCGTTGGTAGGCGGTGAGCGGGGCGCCGATGGCATTGAGTGCGAGTGCACCGACGTTATTGATGCTTGTGTTGAGTTCCCCACTCGTTTGTGCGTTGCCGGCGACATCGTAGTTCGCCCAGACCACATAGCGTGTCTGCCAGATGCGCTCGGTATGGGTGGCATCGTCCTCATCGGTAAAGTAGAGGTCGTTGTAGCGGTCGGTGAAGAACGGCTGGTGGTCGCCGTACATCACCACGACGACGGGGCGGTCGAGATCACGCAGCTTTTCCAGGAAGGCGGCGAAGGCGGCATCGGACGCTTCCATGAGCGAGCAGTATTCATTGGTCCAGGTGATAACTTTGTCGGACACACCTTCGACGGCAAGGTACAGTTGCTGGTCGGTGGGCACCAAGCCCGTGTCATAGGCGGAGTGGTTTTGCATCGTCACGTCGTGGATGAAGATCGGCTGGTCGCTCTGCTTTAGTACCTCGAGGCACTTGTCGTAGGTGGCGGCGTCGGTGACCTTGCGGCAGAGCTCGGGTGCGCCGGCGAAGTCCTCGATCGAGAGGAACTCGTCGAATCCCATGTCCGCGAAGACGTTCTCGCGATTCCAGTTGGTGGCGTGGTTGGGGTGCATGGCCACGGTGCGATAGCCGAGTCTCTTGAACTGACGGGCGAGGTTCTCGCTCGGGGCCAGGTTGTAGGTCATGAACGGGTAGACGCCAGCGCCCAGGAATGCCATGGAGTGTCCGGTTAAGAACTCGAACTCGCTGTTACAGGTGCCGGCACCGAAGGCGCTCATGTAGCTCACTCCCTGCAGAAGCGCGTTGTCGATGGCTTTGAAGCGCTCGGGCCCCTTATAGCCACAGCCCAGTTCGTTAAAGATTGAAAGGTCGGCGAAGGACTCGTTCATGATGCAGATGACTGAGGGCTTGAGCTGGTCAAACTGTTCGACGGCAGCGGCACGGGAGGGGTCGGCGATGCCGTTCGTGCCCGCGTTCCAGCGCGCGGCAAGGCGCTTGATGATCGCCGAGGCCTCACCGCTCTTGTAGTGCTTGGGTTTAGGCGGCACCATTTTTTGCGCGCTCGAAATGAAGGTGGGGAGAAACCCCTGACTGTAATAGCTTTCGAGGGGCTTCCAGGTATGAAGCTTGATGCCCAAGGTGTCGTAATAGCTGATGAAGGCCTGCGCCCCCAGCACGGCTCCGGCAACAAGTGCGGTACGACGGTCAACGGAGAGGGGGAGCCTGGATTTGCTTGCGACTGGATGCTCCCTCGGCGCTGTCGATGTCCCCTCGGTTGCCGGAGACGCCTTTGGGTCCTTCGATTTCAAGGACGCAGACATCGCATGGTCGATGGGCTCGGGGGACGTTTCCGATGCGCGGCGCGGCGGTCGCCCACATGCATCACGCGGAATGAGGACGATAAGCGCGATTCCCAAGGCCGCGGCGGCAAGCCCCATGAAGCAGAAAGTGCTGAGCTCATAGGTGTAGCTGCCGGCGACAGTCGCAGCGGTCGAGAGGGCGAACAGGTCTCCGGGTTGGATGGGCATCGATTTGAACGTGATTACGAAGTACTCGGCGATACCGATGCTGGCGAGCGCAGCGATGCCCACGATTGCGGGGGTCTTACGGCGGTGCGGCAGATAGAACAACAGGCACAAGAAGCAGAAGATGAGCAAAAGCTCCAAAAGCGCCGGTCCGGGCTGCATCTTCCATAGCTCATGGTTGGAGGGCAGCTCGAGGGCGAGCATCGAGCATATCGATGCGCCGCCGATCGTTGCCAGCGTACGGGGGTAGGGATGGTCGGTCATCCAGCTTTTCAGATCCTTCATGCTCATCTTCATCGTCTCTGTTCCTTACTCCTAGTTCAGCGTCTTCACGAGCTTCTCCAGGTTGTCGTTCATGATGGGCGGGTAATCCTCGCCGGCTTTAAGCTGTTTGTCAGTGAGTCCCTCGACGGGGTCGAGCTGGACGCATTGTCGTCAGAAGCGGCGAGAGCAAAGACCGCACTTACAAGGGACATATATGCCGCCGCCATGGGGCCACGGTGACGAATAGGGCGCCGCTTGGGATGGCGACGGTAGATTCGGTTGTTCATAGATTGCTTCTGAATTGAAAACGGTTGTGCCGGGGTGCCGACGGCCGAAGGCGATGCCGCTGTGGCACGCGGTAGCTATTTGATTCAATTGGGAGCCGTTAATCGTCCAGACGGACCCTGAGGGATAATAGGGTGACCGGGGTATATGAAGATCGCTCGGTGCCGATGACGGCGAGGGCGGAGATCAGCAAGAGGGTGATGAACGATGTCGCGCCCACGGGGACGGTGTCACCGCCACGGGCGATCGACAGATTACCGGTGAGCTCGGCGCAGATGGTGCAGCCCGCGCCGGTGCAGTCATGATGCAACTCATGGGCGGCTGCGATGGGGGAGAGGATGGTTACCGTGAGAAGGGCGAAGACGAGAGCCAGGGCGAGCAGGCGAGTGCGAACGGGCGGCATGGAGTCGCGTGCATCGCGATTCGGTGCTATATCTCGCCATGCCGAGGTGCTCAGCTCATCAGTCATCTGCCCTCCCTTCCTCTCATCTGGGCATATTTCATCTGGAGGATTGTAGTCTTGAGAAGCTGATTCACAAAGTTGCCGCGCTAAAACTTCATGCTTTCCGGTCCGCCTTGGCGCCGCGCACAAGTTATCCCCCGGCATTCAGAAAATCTAAGTGCCAAAAAATAAGATTTTTTGACTCCGTGTTGTATAACCCGCCATTCGTGGGTACCATTCAACGCGTACGCAAACAAAAAGGGTTAATTCGCGCGGTATAACCGCGCGGCCCAAAAAGGAGGAGACAAGCATGTCGTCTTTGAAGCCGCTTGCAGATCGTGTTCTGGTCAAGCCCGACGAGGCCGAGCAGAAGACCGCTTCCGGTCTGTATATCGCCAGCAACGCTCAGGAGAAGCCGCAGCGCGGCACCATCGTTGCCGTTGGCGCCGGCAAGGTCAACGACAAGGGTGAGCGCATCCCCATGGACGTCAAGGTCGGTGACGTTGTCATCTACGGTAAGTTCGGTGGCAACGAGGTCAAGGTCGACGGCGAGAAGTATCTGCTGATGCGCGCCGACGACATCTACGCTGTCGTCGAGGCCTAGTCTCGTCAGAATCTCTGATTCGTCTTTGAACGCGCCCGTCGCATAGGACTCGGAAGCGGCGACGCGAGTCACATTTCTTTTGGAGGATTACCTACCATGGCAAAGAACATTACGTTCAACACCGATGCCCGCGCTAAGCTTGCCAAGGGCGTCAACACTCTGGCCGACGCCGTTACCGTCACCATGGGCCCCAAGGGTCGCTACGTTGCGCTGCAGCGCACGTTCGGTGCTCCGACCATCACCAACGACGGCGTTTCCGTCGCCAAGGAGATCGAGCTCGAGGACAACATCGAGAACATGGGCGCTCAGCTGGTGAAGGAGGTCGCCACCAAGACCAACGACACCGTGGGTGACGGCACCACCACCGCAACCTTGCTCGCCCAGGCCATCGTCAACGACGGTCTGCGCAACGTCGCCGCTGGCGCCAACCCGCTGGCCATCCGTCGCGGCATCGACAAGGCCGTTAACGCCGCCGTCGCCGAGATGAAGAAGCAGGCCAAGCCGGTCGAGACCAAGGAGCAGATCGCTTCCGTCGGTACCATCTCCGCCGGTGACCCCGAGGTCGGCGAGAAGATTGCCGAGGCCATGGAGGTCGTGGGCAAGGACGGCGTCATCACCGTCGAGGATTCCCAGACGTTCGACATCACCATCGACACTGTCGAGGGCATGCAGTTCGACAAGGGCTATGTCTCCGCTTACTTCGTCACGGACAACGACCGCATGGAGGCCGTGATGAAGGATCCGTACATCCTCATCACCGACCAGAAGATCTCCAGCGTTCAGGACATCATGCCCGTTCTCGAGGCTGTCCAGCGCGCTGGCCGTGGCCTGCTCATCATCGCTGAGGACATCGACGGCGAGGCTCTGCCTACCCTGGTCCTCAACAAGATCCGTGGCGCCCTCAACGTCTGCGCCGTTAAGGCCCCGGGCTACGGCGATCGCCGCAAGCGCATCCTCGAGGACATCGCCGTCCTCACCGGTGGCCAGGCTGCCCTGGACGAGCTGGGCGTGAAGGTCGCTGACATCACCGCCGATATGCTCGGTACCGCTAAGTCCGTCACCATCTCCAAGGACAACACCGTCGTCGTCGGCGGCGCTGGCTCCAAGGAGGCCATCGACGCTCGCATCGCTCAGATCAAGGGCGAGATGGAGAACACCACCTCTGACTTCGACCGCGAGAAGCTCCAGGAGCGCCTGGCCAAGCTCTCCGGTGGCGTTGCCGTCATCAAGGTCGGCGCTGCTACCGAGTCCGAGCTCAAGGAGATCAAGCACCGCGTCGAGGACGCCCTGCAGGCAACCCGCGCTGCTGTCGAGGAGGGCATTGTCGCTGGCGGCGGCGTCGCCTTCATGGACGCTGCTCCTGCGCTCGATGCTGTCGAGATTGACGACCCCGAGGAGAAGATCGGTGTCGACATCGTCAAGAAGGCTCTGACTGCTCCGGTTGCTACCATCGCCAAGAACGCTGGCTTTGAGGGCGCTGTCGTGGTCGACAAGGTTGCCGAGCTGCCCGCCGGCCAGGGTCTCAACTCTGCCAACGGCGAGTGGGGCGACATGATCGAGATGGGCGTCCTCGACCCCGTCAAGGTCAGCCGCGTCACCCTGCAGAACGCTGCTTCTGTTGCCAGCCTGATTCTCATCACCGAGGCCACCGTCTCCGATGTGCCCAAGAACACTCAGCTTGAGGACGCTATCGCTGCTGCTACCGCTGGTCAGCAGGGCGGCGGTATGTACTAAGGCCGACAAGGTCTAGAACTCCCACCGGGAATCCGGGGGCGGGACGGGGTTTCTCTCCGGAACGTCCTCGGACATGCAAAGAGGCTCCGCATCGCGCTTCGCGCTGCGGAGCCTCTTTGCGTCCTGCGGAATGTTCCGGAGAGAAACCCCCGTCCCGCCCCCGGATTCCCTGCGTTTACGGCCTTGAGGTCGGCGGGGTTGTTGGGGATACGTATCCCGGTTTCTGTTTCGCGCTTTGCGCGAAAGGCGCATCACTTTGGCGTGGATGGAGAACGTGGTTGTCGCGTTAACTTGTCCCGGCCGCATTTCTAGAGCGTTTCCCCCGCCATAAATTACCCTTGGCATACTTGCGTGAACGATTGCTCGTGCTACACTTGCAATTGCTGTTTCAGGGCGGGGTGGAATTCCCCACTGGCGGTAAATCGGGCGGTGCCAAAGGGGCGCCGTGGAGCAGGCGAGGTGCCTGCGACTGAGCCGATGAGTCCGCGACCCGTGCGTGTGTTGGTTCGCATGCCGGCTGAACTGGTGAGATCCCAGTACCAACGGTTAGAGTCCGGATGAAAGAGGCAGGTGATCTTATGTCTGAACAGTCGCAGCATATCCATTTTGAGAACACGAATAGGTGGAGCACCAAACAGCTCGTTACCATGGCGTTGATGTGCGCCTTGGGCGCCCTGTTTATGTATGTGCAGCTGCCTATCCTTCCTTCGGCGCCGTTTTTGACCTACGACCCGTCGCTGGTGCCGGCGATGGTGTGCGGGTTTGCGTACGGCCCTGGTGCCGGCACTGCCGTCGCCGCTATGGCGATTGTCATCCATGCGCTCACTACGGGCGACTGGGTCGGCGCGCTTATGAACCTGGTTGCCACGCTGGGCTTTATTCTGCCCGCGGCTATCGTCTACCAGAAGATGCATATCTATAAGGGTGCCGTGATTGGCCTGGTGCTCGGCGTTATTGCCGCTACGGCGTTGTCTATGGTCGCAAACCTTACCATTGGCGTATGGTTCTGGTATGGCTCGGTCGATGTGATCGCTCCGCTCATGCTTCCCGCCGTCCTGCCGTTCAACCTTATCAAGACCGTGCTTAACTCGGTGTTGACGCTTGCGGTGTATAAGGCGGTCTCCAACCTCATCACGCCTAAAAAGGACCAGGTCAAAGGCCGCGCATGATTGAGTGTCGGGGCGTTTCCTTTAGTTATGACGGTGCCGCACCGGCGCTCGACGGCGTCGATCTGAACATCGAGGACGGGGAGTTTTTCTGCATCCTCGGTGGCAATGGGTCGGGCAAGTCGACGTTTGCCAAGCATCTGAATGCGCTGTTGCAGCCCGATGCGGGCACGGTACGCATCAACGGCATGGATGCGACCGACCCCGAGCTGGTCTACGACATTCGTTCGACCGCGGGCATGGTATTCCAGAATCCCGACGACCAGCTGGTGGCAACGCTTGTCGAAGATGACATTGCGTTTGGTCCCGAAAACCTAGGTGTGCCATCGGTACAAATTGGGCAGCGCGTACGCGAGGCGCTGAAGGGCGTGGGCCTGGTGGGCTTTGAGCGCCACGAGACCCACGCGCTTTCGGGCGGCCAAAAGCAGCGCGTGGCGCTTGCCGGCGTGCTTGCCATGGAACCGCGCGTGCTCATATTGGACGAGGCCTCCTCGATGCTCGATCCGCGTGGACGCAGGGGTCTCATGAAGGCTTGCCGCGCGTTGCACGATCGCGGCATGACCATCGTGATGATTACGCACTATATGGAAGAAGCCGCCGAGGCAGATCGCATCGCGGTGTTTCAGGCGGGACGAGTTGCCATGTTGGGCACGCCCGAGGAGATTCTGACGCGGGCAGATGAGCTCGCGGAGCTCAACCTAGATATGCCGGCGTCGTGCCGTTTGGGCATGGCGCTTCGTGCGAAGGGCGTGCCCGTTCACGCGCAGGTGCGCGAGGTGGATATGGTCGCCGAGGTTGCGCAGACTTATGCCGAGCGAAGTGGGGCAGACATCGCGGGGCAGTCTTCCGTATCCCAGTTGGAAATCGCTGACGGCGCTGTTCCGGTAGACAACGAGGACAACGCGTCGGAGCTCGTCATCGAGCTAGCCCGTGTTTCGTACAGTTATTCGCTCAGTCCGCGCGAGCGCCGCCGCTGGCATAAGCGCTCGGCCACTGCGGGCAAATCGAACAAACAGGCTCTCTGGGGAAACGACCCCAGCAGCCCGTGGGCACTGCGTGATGTATCGCTGACGGTGCGTCGCGGCGAGTTCCTGGGTTTGGCAGGTCATACCGGTTCGGGTAAGTCGACGCTGGTCCAGCATCTCAACGGTTTGATTCGTCCCCAGGAGGGAAGCGTTTGCGCGCTGGGGCTCGACCTATCAAACAAGAAAGACGCCGCCGCTGTTAAGGCCAAGGTCGGCGTGGTGTTTCAGTATCCCGAGCGCCAGCTATTTGCCGAAACCGTGGCGCAGGACGTGGCGTTTGGTCCGCACAACCTTGGCTTGCCGCAAGATGAAGTCGACCGTCGTGTCGAGTCATCGCTCTCGCGCGTGGGCCTCGACCTTTCCACGGTCGGCGACAAGAGTCCCTTTGAGCTTTCGGGCGGTCAGCAACGGCGTGTGGCATTCGCCGGCGTGCTCGCCATGGAGCCCGAAGTCCTGGTGCTCGATGAACCCATGGCGGGGCTCGATCCGGCTGCGCGCAGGGATTTCCTTGAGCTTATCGATCGACTTCACCGCGATGGCCTGACCGTTGTCATGGTTTCGCATAGTATGGATGACCTGGCCAATTGCTGCGACCGCATTGTCGTAATGAACGAAGGCGCGGTGTTTGCCGAGGGAACCCCCGCGCAGGTGTTTGCGCATGCCGATGAGCTCAAGTCGATCGGCTTGGGCGTTCCCGCCGCCCAGCGTATGGCGCTGGCGCTTACGGAGGCGGGCGTGCCGCTGCGTCGCGGCGGGCTCTATACGGTTGAGTCGCTGGCAGACGAGTTGGTGGACCTGCTAATCGGTCGCTCGGGCGGTCCTTTTAACGTCGCGGACATTGCTAAATCCAAGACGGTCGCGCGAGAGGAGGGCTGCTGATGGAGGCGTTTTCGTTTGGCAGCTACTATCCCGGCGATAGTGCGATCCACCGCCTGGACCCGCGAACTAAGTTGCTCTTGGGCTTTGTGTTTCTGATCACGACGCTCACAGTCAGCAGCTTCCGCGGACTGGCCCCGGTCGCAATCTTCGTTGTCCTGAGCTATACCGTGTCCCGGGTGCCGTTGCGCCGGGTCCTATCATCGATGGCACCATTGCTGGCAATCGTCATCGTGGTCGCGGTACTCAACCTGTTTTCCGACCAGAGCGGGCGCATTCTGTGGCAGCTCGGCTTTTTGCAGATAAGCGAGGGCTCGCTGCATTCCGCCGCCTTTATGGCGTGCCGCCTGACGTTGATGATGGCCGGCATGAGCGCCATTACGCTAACCACGCCCACACTCGACCTCACCGCGGGCTTTGAGCGCCTGCTCGCGCCGTTTGCGCGTGTGGGAATTCCTGCGCACGAGCTCGGCATGATCATGGGTATCGCGTTGCGCTTTATGCCGCAGTTCGCCACCGAGATGAAGCAGACGGCCGATGCGCAGGCGAGCCGCGGTGCGCGCGTGACGGGAGGCCCGCTCGGCGGTGTGCGTATGCTCGGCAGTGTGGCGATTCCGCTGTTCACGGGCGTGTTCCGTCATGCCGAGACGTTGTCTGCCGCCATGGATGCCCGTTGCTATCATGGCGAGCAGGGCCGCACACGTCTGCATGCGCTTGCATTTGGCCGCGGCGATGCGTTGGCGGCGGTGGTGACGGCGTTGCTGCTCATCTGCGTCATCGTCATCAATCTTCAACTTGTTTAGGCGCGATTCGAGCGCAGAAAAGGGGTCCCTATGACCGACAACGACCGCACAGCTCAGCTTGAGCGCGCCTGTTCGTATCTCAGGCGCATTCCGGCGTGGTATCTGGCCACGACCGATGTGGCCGACGGGCATCAGCCTCGCGTGAGGCCGTTTTCGTTTGCCATGGTCGATGACGGTAAGCTGTGGTTTTGTACGTCGCGCGACAAAGATGTGTGGGCGGAGCTGAGTGCGAATCCCAAGTTTGAGCTCTCGGGCTGGAAGCCGGGGGAATGTTGGATCGTATTGACCGGCGAAGCCGCACTTGAGGACGACGCAGTTGCGAGCGACAAGGTGCGTCAAGCGGGTTTTAAGCACATGATGGGCATCGGCGAGGAACACGAGAGTGCCAACGACGGCCGCCTTGCTTTCTTTTCGGTCCGCAACATTGCCGCGCGGTTTTGTGATATCGACGGCAGCGAGGAGCGCCTGGAGCTCTAGCTCACATAAGCCAGGCTCCCAAACTGGCTAGTACAGGAGGAAACGTGGACGGATTGAATACGGTGCTGGAGTATCTGACGTCGGTGCCGGCGTGGTATCTGGCGACGAGTGTGGACGGGCAGCCGCATGTGCGTCCGTTTTCGTTTGCGCAGATTCAAGACGGCAAGCTGTGGTTTGTGACGGCGCGCACCAAAGATGTGTGGCAGGAGCTGCTGCAAAACCAGCGCTTTGAGGCCACGAGTTGGTGGCCGGGCCATGGTTGGTTGATCCTGCGCGGGCGTGCGGGGCTGGAAGACCGGGCTTCGAGTGAAATGCGCGAGGCCGGTTGGAAGCATCTTGAGCGCTTGAGCGAGCACTATGAGGGACCTAACGATTCCACGCTCGTCTTCTTTAGTGTCGAGGATCCCAAGGCTTTTATCTGCAATCACGACGAATGGGTGCCGGTCGAGCTCTAGCCAGCTGGCTCATCCTAACAACTTGGTTTTCGCATGGGCGGGCCCCGTATTGCCCGGCGCCGTTAGGAGCGCCGGTCAATACGGGCCCGCTCCATTTGTCAATTCCTTCAAGCGAATGTGTCGGGAATGTTTCAATGCATGAATATGCAAGCCATTTACGTGTTAATGCATCTTTTGGTGCTAAAGTTTCAACCCACTTCATAACGACCGCTGCGAAATGCGCATCGGTGCATAAATCGCAGACAAGGAGTCTGATATGTCTTTGAAGGTTGGAATCGTCGGCGCGGCTGGATATGCCGGAGCCGAGCTCATTCGTCTCGTGCTCGGTCATCCCGAGTTTGAACTTGTTGCCATTACGTCCAACGCCGATGCCGGCCAGCCGCTGTCTGCGGTGTATCCGAGCTTTGCTGGCGTGAGCGATCTGGTCTTCACGACGCATGACGCGCCTGAGCTTAAATCCTGCGATGCCGTCTTCTTGGCCGTGCCGCACACGGCCGCCATGGCACAGGTGCCCGCGCTCCTTGCCGCGGGCGTTTCCTGTTTCGATCTTTCGGCCGATTATCGTCTGAGCGACGCATCCGTCTTTGAGACGTGGTATGCCGCCGAGCATACGAGCCCCGAGCTGCTCAAGACCCGTGCCTTTGGCCTGCCCGAGCTGTTCTGCCGGGACTTGGAGACCGCCGCATCCGACCATGCCGACGGCAAACCCGTGCTGGTCGCCTGCGCCGGCTGCTATCCCACCGCAACGAGCCTTGCTGCCGCTCCTGCTGTGCGTGCCGGCTGGGTTGCCCAGAGTGGCCCCGTGATTGTCGATGCCATCAGCGGTGTGACGGGTGCCGGCAAGTCCTGCAACGCTCGTACGCATTTTTGCAGCGCCGACGAGAACTTGGAGGCCTACGGCGTGGGCAAGCATCGCCACACGCCCGAGATTGAGCAAATCCTTGGCCTGACCGATCGCGTCGTCTTCACCCCGCATCTGGCACCGCTCAAGCGCGGCCTGCTCTCCACGGTGACGCTGCCGCTCACGCCGCAGGCCATCGACTCCCTGACCCTTGAGGACGTTGTCGACTATTACAAGCAGTTCTACGCTGGTCGCACTTTCGTGCGCGTACTCGACGCCGGCCAGCAGCCCAAGACGGCTTCGGTCGTCGGCACCAACGCCGCCCAGATCGGCCTCGCGCTCAACAAGTGCGCGGGCGTGCTGGTGGCGACGGGCGCCATCGACAATCTGTGCAAGGGCGCTGCGGGCCAAGCAGTCCAGTGCGCCAATATCGTCTTTGGCTTTGACGAGCGACGAGGCTTGCCCACAGTGGCGTGCCCGGTGTAGCACATTCGATTGTTAACGATTTGGTAGTCGGGCATCGAGTGGGGCGCCACTCTTAAGCTGGTCTCATGATCACGACTGGCATGGCGCACCAACCGATGTCCGTTTTTTGTTTGACATAAGGAGTCATAAAGACGATGAATACCGAGCTGTTTGATATCAAGATTCGCGCCGTCGAGGGTGGCGTTACGGCTGCGGCTGGTTTTAAGGCTGCAGGCATCCACGCTGGGTTCCGCAAGAACCCCGAGCGTCTGGATTACGCGCTCGTCGTGCCCGATAAACCCTGTCCCGGTGCCGGCGTGTTTACCACCAATCGCTTTTGCGCGGCGCCCGTGCAGGTGAGCCGTGCCAACCTGGGCGGTGCCGACAAGGGCTACGGTATCATCGCCGGCGTTTCGGTCAACTCTGGCAATGCCAACGCCGCTACGGGTGAGACCGGCCTTGCATGCGCGCGCGAGACGTGCAGCATCGCATCGCAGGTCATCGGCTGTGAGCCCCAGCAGATTCTGGTTGCCTCCACGGGTGTGATTGGCCAGATTCTGCCGATCGACACGTTTGAGACCGCCATTCCTGCTGCCTACGAGGCGCTCTCCGCCCACGGTGGCGCCGATGCCGCTCGCGCCATCATGACGACCGACACGCACTCCAAGGAGTACGCCGTGTCCTACGTCAGTGAGGCTGCGGGTCATGCGGGCAATGTCTATACGGTAGGCGGAATGTGCAAGGGCTCGGGCATGATCATGCCCAACATGGCCACCATGATCGCAGTTATCACCACCGATGCCCCCGTCGAGCCTGCGGCACTTCATGCCCTGCTGCTCTCGACCGTCAAGCAGACCTTTAACAAGGTAACGGTCGATTCCGACACCTCGACCAACGACACCTGCATCATGCTTGCCTCCGGTGCCGCTGCCGCAGATGCCGAGCCTATCGTCGAGGGCTCCGATGCCTTCGACGAGTTGGCATTTGCCGTGCACGAGGTGTGCGAGAGCCTGGCACGCAATATCGCCGCCGATGGCGAGGGCGCATCCAAGCTTGTTACGGTCAACGTTACCGGCGCCGTGAACGACGAGGAAGCCGATATCGCCGCCCGTGCCGTTGCCAACTCGCCGCTCGTTAAGACCTGCATCGCCGGCCACGACTGCAACTGGGGTCGCGTTGCTATGGCGCTTGGCAAGTGCGGCGTGAAGTTTAATCAGGAAGACGTTTCCATCGACATGATGGGCATGCCCGTCTGTCGCGACGGTCTGACTGTTCCCTTTGACGAGGACGAGGCTCTACGACGTTTCGAGGCGCCAGAGATCGTGATCTCGGCCGACCTGGGCGCAGGCGACGCGGCAACGACCGTGTGGACCTGCGACCTCACGCATGAGTACATCTCCATCAACGGCGACTACCGTTCCTAGATTCCGGGCACGCTGCGTATCTTGCCGCGATTGCGGACAGCGGAGCACGGCGCGATAACGATATGAAAGACGAGGCAGATTATGAAATTCGCACGCGATTGTCGTTCGAGCGAATCCAACGAAGCAACCGCGCAGCTGCTGTTCGAAGCGCTGCCGTGGATTAAGAACCTGACCGGCAAGACGGTTGTTATCAAATATGGCGGAGCCGCCATGGTTGATGAGCAGCTGCGCCGCAACGTGATGAGCGACATCGTTTTGCTCAAGATCATCGGTATGCGCCCCGTCATCGTGCACGGCGGCGGCAAGGCTATCAACGAGGCGCTGAGCCATTACGATATTCCCGTCGAGTTTAAGAACGGCCAGCGCGTGACCTCGCCGGCGACTATGGATATCGTGCGCGAGGTGCTGGGCGGCAAGGTTAACCAGGAGCTGGTTGCTGCCATCAACCACCACGGCAACCTGGCCGTGGGCGTGTCGGGCAGCGATGCCGGCACGCTCATCGCCGAGCCGCTCGACCCCGAGCTCGGTCGCGTGGGCAAAGTGACGCACGTCAACACCGACTATATCGAGCGCTTACTCGATAGCGAGTACATTCCCGTCATCGCCACCGTCGCGGCGGGGGAGGACGGCGGTTTCTTCAACATCAACGCCGATACCGCCGCCGGTGCCGTTGCCGCGGCGCTCCACGCGCATAAGGCGATCTTTTTGACCGATGTCGATGGCCTGTACAAGGACTTTAGCGACAAGGACTCGCTTATCTCCAACCTAACGCTCGACGAGGTCAACGAAATGCTCTACGGCGGCGAGGTCGATAAGGGCATGATTCCCAAGCTGCGCGCGGCCGTCGATGCGCTTACCGGCGGCGTATTTCGTGCCCACATCATTAACGGTACTACGCCGCATTCGCTGCTCCTGGAGCTGCTGACCGATGCCGGCGTCGGCACCGTGATCCATTCCACCGAGACGGCTTACGAGTTCGATACGCATCCGCATCCGCTTTCGACGTTTGCTGCGCGTCTGACCGAAAACCTTGACGAGGTCGAGAAGCTTCAGACGGTCTAGCTGACCCGCAGCCGCCCCATTCCTGCACCCATAGCCCCGCGCCGTCTGGCACCCAACGAAAGGCATCCCATGTCACTTGCAGCTCAGCAATCGCTTGAATCCCATTACGTTATGCATACCTTTGGCCGCTCTCCGGTCGAGTTTGTCGAGGGTCACGGCATGAAGCTCACCGGCGACGATGGCCGTGAGTACCTCGACTTTCTTGCCGGCATCGGCGTGTGCAGCCTAGGTCATGGCGACCCGGCTGTGCTCTCGGCGCTCGAGGCACAGACCAAAAAGCTCATGCATGTCTCCAATTACTTCTACATCGAGCAGCGCGGACAGGTCGCGGCGCTGCTGTCCAAGCTTGCTAACGACGACGTAGATGGTGCGCGCGTGCTTGCCGATGCCGTTGTCGCCGGCGATGAGACCACGGCAGCTGCTCTTGGTGCCCCGGCTGCGGATGAGCAGGTTTGGGAGACCTTCTTTGCCAACTCTGGCGCCGAGGCCAACGAGGGCTCGATGAAGCTCGCGCGCCTGTACGCCAAGCGTGCCGGTAATGGCGGCAACACCATCGTGTGCATGCGCGGCGGCTTCCACGGCCGTACGCTCGAGACCATTGCCGCCACCATGCAGGATTGGCTGCAGGACAGCTTCCGCCCGCTGCCGGGTGGCTTTGTGGCCTGCACGCCCAACGATGTGGACGAGCTGCGTGCGATCTTTAAGCAGATGGGCAGTGAAATTTGCGCCGTGATGCTCGAGCCGATCCAAGGTGAGAGTGGCGTGCACCCTATGACCGAGGAGTTTATGGCGGCAGCGCGCGACCTGGCACACGAAGTGGGCGCCGTGCTTATCGCCGACGAGGTCCAGTGTGGTATCTTCCGCACGGGTAAGCCGTTTGCGTTCCAGACTTATGGCGTGGAGCCTGACATTATGAGCCTTGCCAAGGGCATTGCCGACGGCGTGCCCATGGGTGCCGTCGTGGCAAAGAAGGAGATTGCCGACGTGTTTAAGCCGGGCGACCACGGCTCGACCTTTGGCGGTAGCTGCTTGGCCATCGCGGCGTGTGCCGCGACGCTCTCCGCGCTTGTGCGTGGCGATTATGCCGAGCATGCTGCCAAGGTGGGCGCCTATATGGAGGCAAAGCTCGCCAAGCTGCCGCACGTGACCGAGGTACGTGGCCGCGGCTTGATGCTCGGCTGTGATTTGGATGATGCCGCGGGCGACGCGCATGATGTTGTTGCTCGCGCGCTGGCCGCCGGTGCCGTGATCAACGCTACAGGTGCGCATACGCTGCGTTTCCTGCCGCCGCTCGTCTGCGAGGAAGCCGACGTGGACAGTCTGATCGAGATCCTGTCGGATGTCTTGGGCTAACGCGGCGCAATAACTCAATTTGGACCGGGTTCCGGACTGTGGGCGTGTCCTATGCGGCATGATTCAGCGGTCTGGAGCCCGTTTTGCCTTAGATTTGCTAAGGCAGGGAGACCTGCTGGTCAAAAAACATCAAATATGAGTACTGTTACCGATTTGGTAGCAGCAATTTTGGACTAATAAGGCCAGATAGCAAGTCGAAATGGCGATGAAAGCACGATTTTGATCCAACTGTTAGTCCTTATAATGGACATATGTTGCGTAACTTAAGCAAATACTATCTTTTTATATGTTGCAAACAAAGTAGCAGTACTCATTTTTGCCATTTTTTGACCACGGCCTTTGCGATAGATGTGCTGGCGGGTTCGAATCCCTCTGCGATGGGCCCAAAAAAGAAAGGCTCCCATTGCTGGGAGCCTTTCAAATCAGTGGTGGGCGATGAGGGATGTCCGCGTGCGGCTGGCGCCGCCCGCTTCCGCTTCGGGCCTGCGGCCCTCGCGTGCTGCGCTGGAAAACGCTTCGCGTTTCCTCAGCTCCGCACCCTGGCGGGTTCGAATCCCATGCGCTGGGCCCAAACAAAAAACGGTCCCCTTGCGAGGACCGTTTCCAATTCAGTGGTGGGCGATGAGGGATTCGAACCCCCAGCCTTGTGCGTGTAAAGCACCTGCGCTAACCGTTGCGCCAATCGCCCGTGCGGAGAGAGTATAGCAAAACAATCGCCTCATTCACCTCATATCCATTAAAGGTAACTCGCGCGTGTCACAGCGGAGCTGATTCAGTTGAGATTGCCTGAACATTCCGCCCCTCTTTACGCCCTCGGGTATACTCAAAAGCTACTGATTCGATTTGATGCCCAGCAACAGCAGAGGGGATAGTATATGTGCGGTTTTGTCGGTTTTGTCGGTGGGACGGATAACCAATCCGAGGTGCTCACCAAGATGATGGACCGCATCGTCCATCGCGGTCCCGACATGGGCGGTCAGTTTATCGACGGCCGCGTTGCCCTGGGCTTCCGCCGCCTGTCGATCCTCGACCTGACCGAGGCCGGCGCTCAGCCCATGGCCAATGAGGACGGCAGCGTCGTCATTGTCTTCAACGGCGAGATCTACAACTTCCAAGAACTCCGTTCCGAGCTCGAGGCCAAGGGCTACAAGTTCCACTGCGGCGCCGACACCGAGAGCCTCCTGCACGGCTACGAGGAGTGGGGCGAGGCCGTACTCGATCGTCTGCGCGGTATGTACGCCTTCGTCATCTGGGACAAAAAGAAGAACAAGCTTTTTGGCGCCCGCGACATCTTTGGCATCAAGCCGCTCTACTACTATCCCATGGCCGATGCGGGCGACGGCGCTCCGGGCGTGCTCTTTGGTTCCGAGATTAAGAGCTTCCTGGACTACCCGCACTTCCACAAGGCGGTCAACAAAAAGGCTCTGCGTCCGTACATGACGCTGCAGTATTCGGCAACCGAGGAGACCTTCTTCGAGGGTGTCTACAAGCTGCCGCCGGCGCACTACTTTACCGTCGATATCCCGACCGGCAAGATGAACATCGAGCGCTACTGGGATTGCGATTACTCTGCCGTCGAGAAGCCGTTCGAAGAGTATGTCGATGAGCTGGACGAGGTCGTGCACGAGAGCGTCGAGGCCCATCGCATCGCCGACGTCAAGGTCGCGTCGTTCCTCTCCGGTGGCGTCGACTCCAGCTACATCGCCGCTTGCCTCATGCCCGACAAGACCTTCTCGGTGGGCTTTGACTACAAGAACTTCAACGAGACCAACTACGCCAAGGAGCTTTCCGATAAGCTCGGCGTCGAGAACGTTCGCAAGATGATTACCGCCGACGAGTTCTTCGGTGCACTCGAGGACATCCAGTATCACATGGACGAGCCGCAGTCCAACCTGTCTTCCGTGCCGCTGTGGTTCTTGGCCGAGATGGCTCGCAAAGACGTCACCGTCGTGCTTTCGGGCGAAGGTGCCGACGAGCTTTTTGGCGGCTACGCCTACTACGAGGACACGGTTCCGGTGCGCAAGTACAAAAAGATGGTGCCGCTGCCCATCCGTCGCGCGCTCGGTAACCTGGCGCTGCATATGCCGTACTTCAAGGGACATAACTTCCTGGTCAAGGGTGCCGAGATCCCCGAGAAGTCGTTCCTGGGACAGGCTCTGGTATGGCCGGAGCGCGAGGTCGACGGCGTGCTCAAGCCCGAGTACAACACCGGCGACGGCGCCTTTGAGCTCGCTGCACCCATCTACGCACGCGTGAAGGGTCAGCCCGAACTGGTCAAGAAGCAGTACCTGGACATGAACATGTGGCTCCCGGGCGACATTCTGCTCAAGGCCGACAAGATGTGCATGGCGCACTCGCTGGAGCTGCGCGTGCCCTTCCTGGACCGCAAAGTCATGGAGTTCGCCGAGCACATTCCCGATCGCTACCGCATCAACGAGAACGGCAACAAGCAGGTACTCCGCCACGCTGCCAACAAGTCGCTGCCCGATGAGTGGGCCACCCGTCCCAAGGTGGGCTTCCCGGTGCCGATTGTCTACTGGCTGCGCGAGCAAAAGTGGTACGACTATGTCAAGGAGTACTTCACCGCGCCGTGGGCAAGCGAGTTCTTCAATACCGACGAACTCATGCACCTGCTCGATCTGCACTTTGCGGGCAAGGGCGATTTCCAGCGCAAGATCTATACGCCGCTCGTGTTCTTGGTGTGGTACAAGCGCTTCTTTATCGACGAGGGCCAGCCTTCTGTTCAGGCTGCCTAGTCTCGGCCTACGAATGCCTGCGCGTAACGGCTCCTCCGGGAGCCGTTTTTGCGCGAGCACGTTTCAGTTACTATGAAAACCGTCCCTGCCAAATGGCTGAGAAAGGTGAAAGATGCACCATTCGGATTCCGCGACCGTGACCACGGTCGATACGCTTGCCAAGCTGCTCGATGTGTGCGGCGAGCTGCGCGCATCAGAGCGGGTTGACGAGCGTGCCGTGACCGGTTGCTCGTTTGATTCGCGCGCGGTCTCGGCAGGTGACGTGTTCTTCTGCAAAGGTGCTGCCTTTAAGCCCGCGTTTTTGAGCATGGCGCTCGATGCGGGCGCCGTCGCATTTGTGTGCGAGGAGTCACTGGTCGAGTCTCTGGAGCCGCTGGCGCAGGAGAGCGGTGCTGCGATGCTGGTTGTTGATAGCGTTCGCACGGCCATGGCCCTGTTGCCGCCGGAGGTCTACGACCGTCCCGACCACGACGTCAAGATCGTGGGTATCACCGGTACCAAGGGAAAGACCACGGCCGCTTTTATGCTCCAGTCGATTATCAAAGCGGCGGGCGAGTCCTGCGGCATGATCGGCTCGGTGAGTACCGACGATGGCATCGAGTGCTACGAGAGCACCAATACTACGCCCGAGGCCCCCGAGGTCTGGCGCCATATCGCCAACTGCCGCACGTCCGGTCGCCAGTCCATGGTCATGGAGGTTTCGAGCCAGGCGCTCAAGTACCAACGCGTCGAGAATCTGCCGTTTGACGTGGCGTGCTTCCTCAACATCGGCCGCGACCACATCTCGCCGATCGAACACCCCACGTTTGAGGATTATTTTGAGAGCAAACTCAGGATCTTTGACCAGGCAAAGACCGCCGTGGTGAATCTGGGCACCGAAGAGGTCGACCGTGTGCTGGAGGCAGCGTCGACGGCCGAGCGCTTGGTGACCGTTGGCGTCGAGCATCCCGAGGCAAGCCTGTGGGCGAGCGACGTACGCATGGTCGGCTTTAGCATCGAGTTCAACTTGCATGGCCTGTGTGCCGACGAGTCCGAGGCGGGGGAGAAGGTCCTGCTGGGTATCGCGGGAGACTTTAACGTGGAGAACGCGCTGGTCGCTATCGCCGCTGCGCGCGAGATCGGCATCGGTATCGATGCCATCAAGAAGGGCCTCTCCAAACTGCGTGTGCCGGGCCGTATGGAGGTCGTGGAGTCGAAGGACGGCCGCGTGATCTGCGTCGTCGACTACGCGCACAACCAGCTTTCGTTCCGTTCGCTTTTCTCGTCGGTCAAGCGCGCGTTTCCCGCCAGCCCGGTCATCGCAGTGTTTGGCGCTGCCGGCGGCAAGGCGCAGGAGCGCCGCGAGCAGCTTCCGCGCGAGGCCGCACCATATTCCGACCTGATGATTTTTGCCAATGAGGACCCGGCTCACGAGGACCCGATGAAGGTCTGTCGCGAGCTTGCCGAACATGTTCCCGACGATACGCCGAACAAGATCATCCTCGATCGCGAAGCCGCTGTGCATGCGGCGTTCAAGGCGGCGCGCGAGGAGTACGTCAACCCCGATGCTCCCACCATTGTCTTGCTGCTGGCAAAGGGTGACGAGGAACTCATGCACGTGGGCGACGAGTTCGTGCCCATCGAGAGCGACCTTTCGCTGGCCAATCGCCTAATCGATGTTACCCAGTTTGACTAATGAACCATGATGGCGGCGGCGCCCTGAGTGCGCTGTCGCCATAAGCGTGTTCCCTCAATCAAAATATGCCGTCCAAGTCCAAACCCTTCTATGTAAACGGAGTAACCATGTCCCACAACACTCTGCCGACCGTTGCCGAGCTTTCGGGCGAGATGCGCGAGCGCTTGGCCAAGGTCAAGTACGTCTTTACCGACCTGGATGCCACGATGCTCGCACCCGGCTCGTGCGTGCTGCGCGACAACGACGGCAACCCCTCGACCAAACTCGTCGAGGCCGTCGTGGCGCTCGCTCGCGCTGGTATTCAGGTGGTTCCCACCTCGGGCCGCAACCGTACCATGATCCACGAGGACGCGCGCGTGCTCGGCCTCAACTCCTACATTGGTGAGATGGGCGGCCTGGTCATGTACGACCTCAAAGCCAACGATTGGGAGTATCTGACTGGCGACATGCCTTACGACCCCACCTGCGGCCTTACTCCGCACCAGGTGATCGAGCAGACCGGCGTGTGCGAGAAGATCCTTGCCCGCTGGCCGCACAAGATCGAGTACCACAACGACATGTCGACCGGCTACAAGTACCGTGAGGTCACCGTCGGCATGCGCGGCGATGTGCCCGACGATGAGGTCCAGGCCATCCTGGACGAGGCCGGCTGCGGTCTGGTCTGGGCTTGCAACGGCCATCTGACTCACCTGTCCAAGCCGACGACGCTCGAGCTTAATCGCGTCGAGGACGGTCGCGCCTTCAACATCAATCCGGCGGGTCTTAACAAAGGCGTTGCCATTGCGCGCTTCTGCGAGCACCTGGGGATCGAGCGCGAGGAGACGCTTGCGCTCGGCGACTCCGAGTCCGACTTCTACATGGCCGATCACGTGGGCACGTTCTGCCTGGTCGAGAATGGCCTGACGAGCGCCGGCGCGCCCGAGTTCCTGGCTGCCTGCGAGAACGCTTTCGTTACGCGCGGCAAAATTGTCGACGGTTGGGCGGCGACGGCAGAGCTGCTGGTCGCGGCGCGTTCGTAGCGCGGCGTCGCCGCACTTGGACATGTCTTTTCGAGAGAGACTGGTGAGGTAATGTCCGATATCGAGAATCCGGCAGGCGACACGCGCCCGATTGGCGTGTTCGATTCTGGTTTGGGCGGTCTGACGGTTGCGCGCGCGATTGCGACGGCGCTGCCGCACGAGTCCGTCTACTACTTTGGCGACACCAAGCGCTGCCCCTACGGCACGCGCACCGAGGATGAAGTGCGCTCGTTTGCGCTGCAGGCGGGTCGTTGGCTTTCGAAGCACGACGTCAAGATTATGGTCATCGCCTGCAACACGGCGACCGCTGCGGCCTTGCGTCTGGCCCAGCAGGTGCTCGACGTTCCCGTGATCGGTGTGATCGCGCCGGGTGCCCGTGCAGCAATCAACAGCACGCGTACGCGTCGCGTGGGCGTGCTCGCTACCAACCTCACTATTCGCTCGGGCGCCTACACGCGCGCCATTCAGGATCTAGATGCCGGCGTCGATGTATACGGCTGTCCTGCCTCGAGCTTTGTCGAGGTTGTCGAACACGAGCTCGCCTCGGGTGCACATCTGCAGGAACAGTGGCTTGAGAACGAGGACATCTTCGATACGCCTGCCGTGCGTGCGCTGGTGGGTGCCACGGTTGAGCCGCTGCGCGACCACGGTATCGATACCGTGGTGCTCGGCTGTACGCATTTCCCGCTGTTGGTGGGACCTATCCGGCATGCGCTGGGGCCTGGGGTGCGCGTCGTGAGTTCCGCCGAGGAGACCACACGCGAGCTGACCGATATCCTCACGCGCCGCGAGCAGCTGGCGGGCGACGCCGCCGAGCCGCAGCATCGTTTTGCCACGACGGCCGATAACATTGCCGAGTTTGCGGTGGCGGGCAGCTTTATCTTTGGTCAGCCGCTCAAGAGCATCGAACATATCGATATCGATGAGCTGAAATAGATGTAAGGCAGCCGCCAAAGCCTTCGCCACATATTTTGCCGAAAGGATATTTCTATGGAGTACATGCAGGTCAACCGCGCCAACGGCCGCGCCGCCAACGAGTTGCGCCCCGTTAAGCTCACCCGTGGCGTCATGAAGCACGCCCACGGCTCGTGTTTGGCCGAGTTCGGTGACACGCGCGTGCTGTGCGCCGCCACTATCGAGGAGGGCGTGCCGGGCTGGCGAAAGGGAGCTAAGGCCGGCTGGGTGACCGCGGAATACGCCATGCTGCCGGCGTCGACCGGCAAGCGCTGCAAGCGCGAGCACGCCAACCGCAAGGGCCGCTCCATGGAGATCGAGCGCCTCATTGGCCGCAGCCTGCGTACCGTCGTCAACATGAAGGCGCTCGGCGAGTACACCGTCACCGTCGACTGCGATGTGATTCAGGCCGATGGCGGCACGCGTACAGCGAGCATCACCGGCGCCTGGGTGGCGTTGCACGACGCCCTCGCCATGTGGGTCGAGGCGGGCAAGATCGAGCGCATCCCGCTTACCGGCCAGGTGGCTGCCATCTCCATGGGCGTTGTCGACGGCAATACGCTGCTTGACCTCGATTATTCCGAGGACAGCCATGCCGAGGTCGATATGAACCTCGTCGCCACCGACACCGGTGAGATGATCGAGCTCCAGGGCACCGGCGAGCAGGCGCCCTTCGACCGCAAACGCCTCAACGCCCTGCTTGACCTGGGTGACAAGGGTATCGCCGAGCTCATCGAGCTTCAGCGCCAAGCCATCGCCTAACCTGCCAAAAAGGGACAGGCTTAATTTGGTAGGTTTTATCTGCGGAGACGTCTAGACACAAGACTGTCGTTGATTGAGAGGGGAGAGGCGGAGGCCCTCGTCGCCCTCGGCGCGGCATTGCTATAGAGACAAGGAGACCACTCATGGCACTTGAGAAGATCGACATCGACACCCTCGACCCGGCGGCGACCATCGTCGTGGCAACGGGCAACGCCCATAAGCTCACCGAGATCGAGGCCATTTTGGGTAAGGTCATGCCCGAGGTGCGCTTTGTGGCGCTCGGCCAGCTGGGCGATTTTGAGGATCCCGAGGAAAACGGCACGACGTTTTTGGAGAACGCCATCATCAAGGCGCAGGCTGCCGTCGAGGAGACGGGGCTCATGGCCATTGCCGACGATTCGGGCTTGGTCGTTGATGCCCTGGACGGCGAGCCGGGCGTGTATAGCGCGCGCTATGCGGGCGTGCATGGCGACGATGCCGCCAACAACGCCAAGCTGCTCGTTAACCTGGAAGGCGTCGCGGACGTGGATCGCACCGCGCGCTTTATGAGCGTCGTTGCGCTCATCGACACGGATGGTCTGGTTACCTATGGCGAGGGCGCCTGCGAGGGCACTATCGCACACGAGGGTCGCGGCGATCACGGCTTTGGCTACGACCCGCTGTTCCTGCCGGTCGACACGCCGGGCAAGACCATGGCCGAGCTGACGGCTGACGAGAAGAACGCCATCAGCCATCGTTTCCACGCGCTCGAGCATCTGTCCGCCAAGCTGACGGGCGAGGAGTAGACCGTGCGTGCGGTGGTGCAGCGCGTGCTCAACGCCGGCGTGACGGTCGACGGCGAGTGCGTGGGCCGCATTGGACGCGGCTACCTGGTGCTGCTGGGTGTGGGCCATGGCGATACGCGTGCCGAGGCCGACAAACTGTGGGGCAAGCTCCGGGGCTTGCGCATAAACGAGGACAAGAACGGTAAGACCAACTTGGCACTGGCCGATGTCGACGGCGAGGTGCTCGTGGTGTCGCAGTTCACGCTGTTCGCCGACTGCCGCCACGGTCGCCGTCCGTCGTTTACGGATGCCGGCGCACCCGATGTTGCCAACGAGCTCTACGAGTACTTCCTGACGCTCGTTCGTCAAGATGTCGAACACGTGGCGCACGGCATTTTTGGCGCCGATATGAAAGTCGACTTGATCAACGACGGCCCATTCACCATCGTCTTGGACACCGATAGTCTGTAAGTAGTCAATTTGGGACCGGGCTTTTTAAGCTACTTGCGTATGGCGGCAGCAGGGTGCTATAGTATTAGAGTTTTGTCTATCTTAGGGGTATTATCCCCTTTTTGAATTGCACCTTCTGGAGGCCCTGTTCATGGAAGAGATGGAAGTCAATCACGTCGACGACATCCACGAGAAGCTGACCGATATGGTGGGCGATCGCGTCAAGGTTAAGGCCAACATGGGCCGTACCCGCGTCGTCGAGCGCATGGGCACCATCAAGAGCGTCCACCCCGCCGTCTTCATTGTCGAGGTTGACGAGCGTCGTGGCCGCAAGTCGCGTCAGTCCTACCAGTATATCGATGTCCTCACCGGTCAGGTCGAGCTGTTCGACCCCGAGAGCGGCGAGCATATCTTTACCCCGCTCGGCAATCAGCTCGAGGAGCACTAACGGTGACCGATCGGTCCCTGACTCTTTCCGCGCCGGCAAAGATTAACCTCTACCTGGGGGTTCATACCGAGCGCGATGACCGCGGCTACCACAGGGTCGATTCCCTGATGGCAGCCGTCGGTCTTTCCGATACCGTGACGGTCACGCCGGCGCAGGCGCTGACTGTCCAGACGGTTCCGGCATCAGATTTTCCCATGCAAAAGAATACGGCGTATCGGGCTGCGGTTGCTATGGCCGAGCATTATGGTCGCGAGGCAAACATCTGCGTGACGATTGAGAAGCGCATTCCATTGTGCGCCGGCTTGGGCGGCCCCTCGACGGATGCGGCCGCGGTCATTGTCGCCTTGGCGGAGCTCTGGGGCATTGATCGCACCGACCCAGCGCTCGACGACATTGCGCGGGGCATTGGTGCTGACGTCCCGTTCTTTTTGCACGCGAGTCCTGCGTTCTGCGTAGGTGGGGGAGACGTGCTAGCAACTGAGTACCCCGCGCTGCCCGCAACGCCCGTCGTGTTGGTCAAGCCGCGCGAGGCAAGTGTTTCGACAATTGAAGCCTATCGACGTTTTGACGAGGCCCCGGTGCCTGTGGACAAGCCCGGCGCGATAGCTTCTGCCTTGCGTGCTGGTGATGCCGAGACGGCATATGCACTCATCCATAACAACTTGGGTGTCATTTCCGCACAGATGGAGCCGCAGATTCAAACGGTCCTCGACTGGCTGCATAAACAGGATGGCACCGTTGCTGTAGATGTGTGCGGATCGGGTGCCTGCTCGTTTGCCATTTGCGACACCGCCGTCACGGCCGAAAGGCTTGCCGACGCTGCCCAGCAAAACGGCTGGTGGTCCTGCGCGACGCAGTTCATTCCCAACACGGTTCGTGTCGAAGTGCCAAAGAAGTAAAAATTTCTCTAGCATGCGGCGGAAATCTTTGTTACTATAGTCGAGCTAACGGGTTGTGGCTCAGTTTGGTAGAGCACTGCGTTCGGGACGCAGGGGTCGCTGGTTCAAATCCAGTCAACCCGACCAGAGCATGAGGAGGGACCGCTTCTTGCGGTCCCTTTTTTTAGCTATTGTTGTGATACCGCGATACCCGCGGTATACTCATTCGAGCTTGTCTCGCTGTATTGTGGAGGTCTACATGTTTGGACTGAGGGCTCCTGAGCTCATCATTATTCTCGTCGTTGTCCTGATTATCTTCGGGCCCAAGAACCTGCCGAAGCTCGGCAAGTCCCTCGGCTCTACCGTCAAGAATATCCGCGAGGGTATGGAGGGCGACGATAAGGCCGAGACCAAGCAGGCCGAGGAGGTCGTGGTCGAGCAGTCCGAGGAGGACAAGGAGATCGCTGAGCTCGAGGCCAAGCTCGCTGCTGCCAAGAAGAAGCAGGCAGAGGACAGCGACGCGGACGCAGAGTAGTCCCATCCCTTTGGGGTGAGCACCTGACCGGCTTGCCCGCAGGCTAGCCGGTCTTTTTCGTTTTGTTGACAGTTGATTGTTTGATCAGAGTTGGGGAGATATCCGTATGGACGCAAGCCAGATCGTACTGACCGCTGAGGGCCGCCAGAAGCTCGTCGAGGAGCTCGCTTGGCGTGAGGGCGATTACGCCAAGGAGATCGTCGAGGACATCAAGGAAGCCCGCGCGTTCGGCGACCTTTCGGAGAACTCCGAGTACGACGCCGCTAAGGACAAACAGGCCCAGAACGCCGCTCGTATTGCCGAGATCCAGGCCATCCTCGCCAACGCTCAGGTTGCTGCCACCACGGGCGACCTGACCGTCTCCATCGGTTCCACCGTTTCGCTGATTGATCCCAACGGCGAGGTCATGGAAGTCACGCTCGTCGGTACCACCGAGACCAACTCGCTCGAGCACAAGATCTCCAACGAGTCTCCGGTCGGCCACGCCATCATCGGTCACGGCGAGGGCGACTCCGTCGAGGTCGTTACGCCTTCCGGCAAGACTCGCGTCTACACCATCGCCAAGATCGCACGCTAGACCACGGTCCCGCGTAAAGGTATGTTTTCGCTCCCTGGGACCGAATCCTGGGGAGCGTTTTAGTTTGAGGAGCTAACTTATGGCAGAGAACCAGAACGCCGCCGATCAGGCATCGACGCTCAACGACGAGCGCGCCACCCGCCTGGCCAAGCGCGCCGCCCTGTTCGAGGCGGGCCAGAACCCCTATCCCGAGCACTCTGAGCTTGAGGACTACGTCGCCGATATCGAGACTAAGTACGCCGATCTTGCCGATGGTGAGGACACCGAGGATGTCGTGAAGATCGCCGGCCGTGTGGTCGCCAAGCGCGGTCAGGGCAAGATCATGTTCATCGTCGTGCGCGATGCGACTGCCGAGATTCAACTGTTCTGCCGCATCAACGACATGGACGAGGCTGCCTGGAATACGCTCAAAGCCCTCGACTTGGGCGACATCATGGGCGTGACCGGCGTGGTTGTGCGCACCCAGCGCGGCCAGCTTTCCGTTGCCCCTAAGAGCGCGACCCTGCTTTCCAAGGCCGTTCGTCCGCTGCCCGAGAAGTTCCACGGTCTTTCCGACAAGGAGACCCGCTATCGCCAGCGCTATGTCGACCTGATCGCCAACGACGACGTTCGCGAGACCTTCCGTAAGCGTTCGCAGATTCTCTCCACCTTCCGTCGCTTTATGGAGTCCGACGGCTACATGGAGGTCGAGACCCCCATCCTGCAGACCATCCAGGGTGGTGCCACGGCCAAGCCGTTCATTACCCACTTCAACGCGCTCGATCAGGAGTGCTACCTGCGTATTGCCACCGAGCTGCATCTCAAGCGCTGCATCGTCGGTGGTTTTGAGCGCGTGTTCGAGATCGGCCGCATCTTCCGTAACGAGGGCATGGACCTTACCCACAATCCCGAGTTCACCACGATGGAGGCCTACCGTGCCTTCTCCGACCTCGAGGGCATGAAGGCGCTCGCCCAGGGTGTCATTAAGGCGGCTAACAAAGCCATCGGCAACCCCGAGGTCATCGAGTACCAGGGCCAGACCATCGACCTTTCTGGTGAGTGGGCCAGCCGTCCCATGACCGACATCGTCTCCGACGTGCTCGGCAAGCAGGTCACCATCGACACGCCGGTCGAGGAGCTTGCTGCCGCCGCGCGCGAGAAGGGCCTGGAGATCAAGCCCGAGTGGACTGCTGGCAAGATCATCGCCGAGATTTACGATGAGCTGGGCGAGGACACCATCGTCAACCCCACGTTCGTGTGCGATTACCCCATCGAGGTCAGCCCGCTTGCCAAGCGCTTTGAGGACGACCCGCGCCTGACGCACCGCTTTGAGCTGGTTATTGCCGGCCACGAGTACGCCAACGCATTCTCCGAGCTCAACGACCCGGTCGACCAGGCTGAGCGCTTTGCTGCCCAGATGGCCGAGAAGGCCGGCGGCGACGATGAGGCCATGGAGTATGACGAGGACTACGTGCGCGCCCTCGAGTACGGTATGCCTCCCGCGGGCGGCATTGGCATTGGTATCGACCGCGTGGTCATGCTGCTCACCAACCAGGCTTCCATCCGCGATGTCCTGCTGTTCCCGCACATGAAGCCCGAGAAGGGTTTCCAGTCCGGTGCCGCTGCCGCCAAGGCTGCCGAGGCCGGCAACGCCGCGAGCCCGTTCGTTAAGTCGCTTAAGCCCACGCTCGATTACTCCAAGATCGCCGTTGAGCCGCTGTTTGAGGAGTTCGTCGACTTTGATACCTTCTCCAAGAGCGATTTCCGCGCTGTGAAGGTCAAGGCATGCGAGGCCGTCAAGAAGTCCAAGAAGCTGCTGAACTTTACGCTCGACGACGGTACCGGTACCGAACGCACCATCCTCTCCGGCATTCACGGTTATTATGAGCCCGAGGACCTGGTCGGCAAGACTCTGCTCGCCATCACCAACCTGCCTCCGCGCAAGATGATGGGCATTCCCAGCTGCGGCATGCTCATCAGCGCTATCCACGAGGAGGATGGTGAGGAGCGTCTCAACCTGATCCAGCTCGATGCCTCCATCCCCGCCGGCGCAAAGATGTACTAATTAGTTACGCGGTTCTACGAACCGCGTAACCAGTTGACGCTGCAAACCCGCCAGAGCGGCAATCTGCCTTTCAACTTCGGCGGCATGACCAGAAGGTCAATGCCGCCTCGTTTCAAGGCACCTTGCTCGCTCTGGCGGGCTTTCGCTCATATGACCCAATCCGCTGTCAAGAGCCACAATGGCCCCGCCGACCGCTTGCAATCGGTCGGCGGGGCCTGCCGTTGAACCCGTCCCGGTCCGCCCCCGGCATGTCGTCGACGCCTTCGGCTCAGTCTCATATCCGCGGATACCGTTCTGTCGGCCCGCACTCCATTCCTTCGGCGGGGTTCCCCAAGTCTGTCGAGGCGCATGCGGAGGGCTCCGCGCGCACAGCGAAATAGGGGGTATCCCCGAAGGCCGCCCGGCTCGCCGGGACGGGGGCCATGTCTATTCCGCGCCCTCCCGGCACATCATGCCGAGGGCCCAGAGCCACCTCACGAGCTCGGCCGCGGTGGCCGCGTTGGCCTTCGCCGCGGGCATGCCGCGGGCGAGCATCTCCTCGCGCCGCCGCAGGAGCCGCTCGGACCCCTTCCTCCCGTGCATCCTTATCTCGAGG